>Ga0138256_10001365_pt1 | contig 26321 bp, 31 predicted proteins | sample KNB2016incub_MG_FD_105486 | JGI IMG/M metagenome (GOLD analysis project Ga0138256, IMG submission 105486) | Active sludge microbial communities from wastewater in Klosterneuburg, Austria - KNB2014incub_MG | ecosystem: Engineered > WWTP > Activated sludge > Unclassified | place: Austria...
ATTAATTCGTTGATAAAACGGTCTTTGTGCTCTTGAACATATGATTTTATGGTTTCCATAATTTGAATTTATTTATAGTTTCAAAAGTACAAAAAAGAGACTGAATATTTTTGTATAAATTCCTTTGAAAGTTAGAAGATATGCTTATATTTGCACTCACAATTTTGCGGGTATGGTGAAATTGGTAGACATGCCAGACTTAGGATCTGGTGCCGCAAGGCGTGTAGGTTCGAGTCCTATTACCCGCACAAAAAGCTTCTCCAAATGAGAAGCTTTTTTTATGTATTTAAATTTCTAAATGCACAAGGGTTTTTTAAATAGGCTAAACTTTATTTTATTTTAATCTTCATATGGGTCAAATTTTCTATAATATTGAAAATAAGGGTTTAAATAGAAAATTTTAATATATTTGTTTCCCCAACATTAAGTGGAATCTAAAAATTCTTCAACCATTTATTATAATGAAAAAAAAATCAGGTATGCTAATATTGATACTAGCACTTTTAGGATGTGTTTTGATAGGGTTTTCGATTTATTTCCTTTATGAGGGAAGCTTTATTGCAGGTGAAAATAATGAAGAAGCAGCAAAAGAACTAGAAGGAGTAAGTAAAAAAGTTGAAAATTTAAGTCAAGAATTGCGTCTTATGACTAAAAGCAATGGAGAAGAAAAAAATAATTCAATTGGAGCTTTTAGTAAATTAGCAAGTAATAATATTCCTATTGTACAGATTACATCTGTAGATCTTGGTGAAGATGTTGGAGTTGAGGGCAATGACAAGAAAACAAATCGATTAACGTACAGTCACGAGATTAGATTTTTTATTTTAAATATCGGTAAAAGTGCCTTAAAGGAAGTTATTTTTTCAATTAAGGATATTTATAACGAACCAAAATGGAGGAAAAAAAATAAAAAAGCTAGAGTTGAATATGATTGCTTTGGGCAAGTTATCAATTTTGCCGAGTTTGGTTCTTACAACAATATTGAGATTAATACATTGAACCTTAAATCCAAAAAAATAGCATACTCTAGCAATCTTCCTAGTAGTTTTGGTGATGGCGAATATTTTTTTGATATAATTCTAGAGTGGGAAAAAGGCTCGTATCAAATAAAGGTTGTTATTGTAGAAGTAGCAGGCAAATTAAACTTCAAATATGAGTTTTATGATGCAGACGGTGAACTTCTTGATTTGAAAAAACTGCCAAACAACAGCAAATAAAAAAAGCTTCACAAATAGAGAAGCTTTTTGCTTTAGTGTCAATAAAAAATTAAATTTTCATATTCGATACTTTATACGATTTTCCGTCAGCTGTTGCCTCGACTACTTTGGCCAGTTTTTCAGGAGTTAAGACGGTTTTGTCAAAGGAAACTGTTGCCAATTCTTTTTCAAAATCGACAGTTGCAGTTTGAACGCCATCCAATCCATTTAATTCTTCTTGTATCGTTTTAGCACAGCCTATTGCACAAGTCATTCCTTTGATGGTGAAACTTGCTGTTTGCAAATTTGTGGCAGCAATTTCTTTTTTGACTTTCGGCGCTTCATTTTCAGTTGTAGAATCCGAAACAGCTTCAGTTGATTTTTCTTTACAACCGATAAATAGTAGGCTAGCAAGTAGTAATGCTGATATAGATTTGGTAAAATTCATTATAATTAGAGTTTAAAGATTAAACATTTTAAATTTTAATAAACAAATTTAGTAAAAAAAGTGCCGGTAATTCATAAAATAATTACAATTTTGAGCCAAAATTTACATATATGAAAATGAAACAATTGAAATGGGTTTACCTGATAACTTTAGCTTTAGTTTGGGGTAGTTCATTCATCTTGATCAAGAGAGGTTTGGTTGGGTTGACACCTATGCAGTTGGGTTCGTTACGCATTATTTTTGCAGCCATTTTCCTGTTGCTAATTGGTTTCAAAAGTTTGGCAAAAATTCCGCTACATCAATGGAAATATATTGCTTTGACAGCAACTTTAGGGACATTTATTCCAGCGTTTCTTTTTTCGATTGCACAAACTCAAATCGATAGTTCGGTAAGTGCTATTCTGAATTCGCTGACGCCATTAAACACCATGATTTTGGGAGGTTTGGCTTTTGGATTGAATTTCAAAAGGACTCAAGTTTTTGGAGTCATCATTGGATTAATAGGAACATTTCTGTTAATTATAAACGGGGCTATTCATCATCCGGAGCAAAATTATTATTATGCCATTTTAATTATAATTGCCTCGATTTGTTATGCAACGAATGTCAATTTAATCAAGAAATATTTATCCGATTTGAGTCCGTTGAGCATCACGACAGGGAATTTTTTGGTTTTGTTGTTTCCTGCATTGATTGTTTTGTTTTTCTCAGGCTTTTTTGAGGTAATTGCTGTCGAAAGTGTTCAGCATTCGGTGTTGTATATTATAATTTTGGGAGTTGTTGGAACTGGAATTGCCAATATCCTTTTCTTTAAAACGATACAAATTTCGTCGCCAGTTTTTGCCACTTCGGTAACGTATTTAATTCCAATAGTTGCTTTTTTTTGGGGGTTATTAGATAACGAAATGCTTACTCCTGTTCAGTTTTTGGGTGCTTTTATTGTTTTGGTTGGAGTATATTTGTCAGCCAAGAAATAGATGGCAGGTTGCAGATTGCAGGTGTTGGAATTTAGATTGAGAATTATAAAAACGGAAACCTCCTGAGAAATCAGGAGGTTTTCGTTTTTTTTCAAAGCTACTGTAGGCAATAGTTTTTTAATTTAATAATTCAGATGGAATAATTTTTTCAAGTAATAATTTCATTTTCGGATTGTCAACCGTTACAAATTTCCAGTCTAAAAGATTATCATCACTATTCGCAATTATTACTTTTTCGGCATTGATTTTGTAAAATCCACTTTCCTTATCAAATTTCACGTTTCCAACTCCGAATTTGGTTTCAAAATTTTTAGTCATTTGAAGAACTTTTTCTTCGCTATTTTCAATGTCTTTAAATTTCATTTCTATTGGAGAAATTATGTAAAACTTGACATAGTTAACATTTTCAATTTTCTTTACTTCGTCAAATTTTAAGAATGTTGGAACTCCTGTCTTAAATTCGATATTTGGCATTTTATAGACTGCTTCCATCAAATTTTTCATTTGTTCTCTTGGAATAATTTCAAATAATTTTGGATTCGAATAATCTAATGCATTATCTATTTTTCTTTCGGCTATAAGATTGAAATACTCGTTAAAGTCTTTTTTAATTTCTAAATTTACATCTATTTCTTGCCCGAATGAATTTAAGCAAATTATAAGAGTTAAAATTGTAATCAGTTGTTTCATTTTATTTTTATTTTTAGGGTTCTGTTCGGGCAAAATTACTGCCAACTAACGGCTAACTTCTAGTTATAGAAAATCCGCATCAGAAACTCCTTCATTGATTTTCACTTCAGACATTTTTATATCCAATTCGAAACCTATATTTTGGATGATGTTGAAAGGAACTTTCACGCCTTTTACTTCTCTATAATCTCCAAAGTTGGTGGTTTGTGTCATTTTATTTCCGCCTTGTTCTACAGTTTTCGATTCGGCAACTTTGAGTCCTGATTTTACGTCGTAATACAAAGTTGTTTTTCCGTTTGAAATGGCATAAGCGTCATTTCCGTTGATGGATTCGATTCCGCTAATGGTAAGTCCTGTTTTTTTGGCCAATTGCAGTTCTTCAAACGTTGTTGCGCTCGCTTTCATTTCGGCTAGATCGGTTCCTTCAATGTTTTTTCTTTGACCTTGTTGTACCAAATAGGCTCCTTTTTCATTTACGACTTGTTTCATTAAACTCATTGGTCCAATAGCTAATTCAACCATTAATTTTCCTTTGGAATCAACTTTATTGGTGAAGGTCAATGGTGATGGAGCCTGCGGAATTGTTGTAGATCCAAGCATCGAAATAGTTTTTACCGAGGCAACTGCTTTTTCGCCGCCAATGGCTTTGATGTAATTGTCCAAAACTGTTTTGGCAGTTACACCCGCTGGAACTTCTTTTTTGGCAACTGGTTTTTCTAATTGATTTCCGTATTTATCGAAGTAAAATATTGGAATTTTCAATTTTTCCAAACCTGGAAGCACCTCCGAGCCTTTGCCTGCGATTACAATTCGAGTATTGTCGATAAGAAAATATTTATTGGCAGCAAGTTGCACTTGTTCAGCAGTTACAGCAGTTATATTTTTTATATAATTTTCGTAAAAGTCTGCGGGAAGTTTTTCGGTTTCTATGTTCAAAGCATATCGAGCAACAGCTTGCGGTTTTTGAACTTGCATTACAAAACGTCCAATGTAACCCGCTTTTACATTTGCCAGCAATTCGTCGCTTACTTTTTCGGTTCTAATTTTTTTGATTTCTTTGATGAATTCTACAACGGCGCTATCTGTTGCTATACTTCTCACAGCTGACGCTGATTTCAGTTTCGAAACATATTTACCTGAACCAATTGTGGCGTTTGCTCCATAAGTCCAGCCGTGTTTTTCTCTTAAATTCATATTCAAAAAACTGTTGATATCACCTCCTAAGATATAAGTTGCAATAACAGCCGGAAAAAAATCGGGGTCACTCATTTTTAAATTAATGGTGTTCACCAATGAAATTTCAGATTGAACGGCGTTGGGCATATCAATAAAATTGATTTGGGTAATATCGACATTTTTCGGATCGGTATAAGATAATTTTGGAGCGCTACCTTTTTGCCAAGAACCAAATAATTTTTCGATAACGGGTTTTATTTTATTGTATTTGACATCGCCAATAACAACTAAATAGGCGTTTTCAGGCACAAAATAGTTTTGGTAATTGGTTTGAACATTGGTTAGAGTCACGTTGCTCAGCGTTTCTACTGTTGTAAATTCGCCAGAAGGATGGGTTTTTCCAAATACCAAAGCATCGCCAACTCTATTAGCAATTGTAGGAACACTTTTTTCTTGTGCTTTAATTCCTTCGAGCATTTTGGCTTTTTCCTTGTCGAATTCAACTTGGGTAAAGTTTGGATTTAGTGCACCATCAGCCATTAATTCTAGTATTCGATTGGCATATTTAGAAAGAGAACTAGCATAAGCACCTTGCGAACTAAAGTTGACATTGGCTCCAAAGAAATCTATTTCTTCGTTGAAAAGGTCTTTGGTGATTTTTTTCGAACCATTTCCCATTAAACGACTGGTCAATTCATCAACGCCCTTTATTTTTCCCTCTGGGAATGGCGCATTGTCTAGGGTAAGATTGTATGTAACTCTGGGTAATTTATGGTCTTCTACAATCATCACTTTCAAACCATTTGCCAAGACAAAAGTTTGTGGTTTTTTGATGTTTACTACTGGGGCTTTTCCTGGTTTGGGTTGCGGACGGTCTTGTGCTTGCATAATTCCGGTTAAGAACAAAATGAATAGAATAATACTTGTTTTTTTCATGATATAGGTCTTAGTTTTGAACTTGTTCAGTAGATGGAACGTAGTCTAAAATCAGTCGTTGATTTGGATTTAAATATTTTTTGGCTACATCTCTAATTTCTTCACGAGTAATAGAATGGTATAAATCAATTTCAGAATTAATCAAATTTATATCCCCATAAAGCAGGTAGTATTTGGCCAAATTTTCGGCAATTCCTTCTAAATTAGCATTGGCATTTACAAATTGATTATCAAAGGTGTTTTTTAGTTTTTCAAAGTCTTTTTCAGAAATCAAATTGGTTTGAATTTTTACAATTTCTTCATCAATTTCTTTGAGTACATCGGCCGATGTAAAAGGAGTCATAGGCAAACCATAAATAATATACATTCCGTAATCTTCCTGACTTAAACCAAAAGCACCAATTTCCAATGCCGTTTTCTTTTCGTCAACTACTTTCTTGTAAAGCTTTGAACTTTTTCCACCGCTCAAATAAGAAGAAATTAAATCCAAAATTCGAGCATCTCTGGTCTTCATCGATGGGGTTCTGAAAGCAGTTACAATTGCTGGAATCTGAATATTAGGGTCTTGATAGGTTGCTTTTATGGTTTGTGTTATCGGTTCTTCGACAAAAGTTTGTTTTTTGAGGGTTTCACCTCTTGGAATTGTACCAAAATATTTCTGAATCCATTTTTTAGTTTGAGCTGCATCAATTTGGCCTGCAACTACTAAAACAGCATTGTTAGGAGTGTAGAATTTTTTATTAAAGGCTTGAAATTCTTCTAATGTTGCTGCATCTAAATGTTCCATAGAACCAATAGGCATCCAGCGATAGGGATGCGTTTTGAATATATTTTCTTTTACAACCGTAAGGAAGTTACCGTAGGGTTGATTGTCCATACGGGTTCTTTTTTCTTCTTTTATAACTCCGTTTTGTGTATCAACCCCTATTTGATTGATAATAGGATGTAACATTCTTTCGGATTCCATCCAAAGTCCCAATTCTAGATTATTGGAAGGAAATACTTCGTAATAATAAGTTCTGTCATCAGAAGTGTTAGCATTATTTATGCCTCCGTTTGCTGTAACAATTTTTGACCATTCTCCTCGTTTAATATTTTCGGTTCCTTCAAATAATAAATGTTCGAAAAAGTGAGCAAAACCTGTTCTGTCTGGTTTTTCATCTTTTGCACCTACGTGATACATTACCGAGGTTACGACCGCAGGTGCGGAAGAATCATTGTGCAAAATAACGTGTAATCCGTTATCTAAAGTATATTCTTCGAAATCTACTTTTTGGGCAGAGGCAATTCCTCCCAACAAAAGTGCAGCACTTAACGCCATTATTGATTTTTTCATAAGGATTAATAACTTTTTTTAATTTACTAATAGGTAAAACAATACCAATTATTGTTACATCAAAAATACTTTTTTTTAACGCACAATGACTAGTTTTTCCTACTTTGTGTAAAATTTAACAATTGAATCAAAAAAAAACCTAAAAATCATCGGAAACCCCTTTAAAAATAAGGCTTTAAAGAAAATAAACATTTTTTTTGAGTAACCAATTGCAGAATAAATATTTAATTGTATATTTGCAACCTTAAAAATTTATAAAACAATTTGTTATGTATGCAATCGTAGAGATAGCAGGGCAACAATTCAAAGTTAGCAAAGACCTAAAGGTTTACGTTCACCGTTTGGCAAATGAAGAAGGAACTAAAGTTTCTTTCGACAAAGTTTATTTGTTAGACGACAACGGTACAATCACAATAGGCGCCCCAGCTATAGAAGGTGCTTCAGTAGAAGCCAAAGTGTTACAACACTTAAAAGGAGATAAAGTAATCGTTTTCAAAAAGAAAAGAAGAAAAGGTTACAAAAAGAGAAACGGTCACCGTCAGTATCTTACCCAAATTGTAATCGAAGGTATTTCAGTATCAGCTCCTAAAAAAGCCGCTGCTAAAAAAGAAACTGTTGAAGTTGCTGCTGAAGAAGTAGAAGCTCCAAAAGTAAAAAAAGCTCCAAAAGCTAAAAAAGAAGAGACACAAGAATAATAACAATATAAAACTAATACGTCATGGCTCACAAGAAAGGTGTCGGTAGTTCCAAGAATGGTAGAGAATCAGAATCAAAACGTTTAGGTGTTAAGATTTTTGGTGGACAAGCTGCTATTGCAGGGAACATCATCGTAAGACAAAGAGGTTCAAAACATAATCCAGGTGAAAACGTTTACATTAGTAAAGATCACACGCTACACGCAAGAGTAGATGGAGTTGTTCAGTTCCAAAAGAAAAGAGATAATAAATCTTATGTATCTATACTTCCATTCGAAGTTGAAGCATAATTGATTTTTTCAATTCATTAAAAAACCCGTTTCGTGAGAAACGGGTTTTTTGTTTTTATTGGATTGTGTTTATTTAAAATAACCCTTCGATAGATAAATATCTTTCGCCAGTATCGTAATTAAAGGTAAGTACAACAGCTCCATCGGGAATTGCATCTAGTTTTTTGGCTACAGCTGCTAATGAAGCTCCTGTCGAAATACCAACAAGAATTCCTTCTTCTTTGGCGATTCTTCTGGCATATTCAAAAGCATTGTCTTTGCTAACTTGTATTACTTCGTCAATTAAATCACCATGGTAGTTAGCAGGAATAAACCCAGCTCCAATTCCTTGCAAAGGATGGGGTGAATGAGTTCCCCCACTTAATACTGGTGACAATTCAGGTTCAACAGCAATTATTTTTATATTAGGGAATTTAGCTTTCAAAGCTTTTGCTACACCCGTGATGTGTCCTCCTGTTCCAACTCCCGTGATTACATAATCCAATCTGTCTGGGAAATCGGCAATAATTTCTTGGGCTGTAGTTCTTTCGTGAATGGCAATATTTTCGGGATTCTCAAACTGTTTTGGACACCAAGAATTAGGGGTTTCCAGAACTAATTCGGCTGCTTTTGCCATAGCGCCTTTCATCCCTATTTCGCGAGGTGTAAGCACGAATTCGGCTCCATAGATTTCCATTAGTTTTCTGCGTTCTACGCTCATAGAATCTGGCATTACCAGAATCACTTTGTATCCTTTTACTGCGGCAACCAAAGCTAGTCCAATTCCGGTGTTTCCTGAAGTAGGTTCGATAATTACGCTGTCGGGACTCAATAATCCTCTACTTTCAGCATCTTCTATCATCGCAAGCGCAATTCTGTCTTTGATACTATTTCCCGGATTCGTTCTTTCTAATTTAATCCAAACTTTTTTCTTGTTCCCAAACAACTTGTTGATTTGAACCACGGGAGTGTTTCCTATGGTTTCTAAAATGCTTTTTGCTTTCATATTTGTGTATGTTAAGATTTGAATTGTTTTTTAATGAAAGGCTAATTTACGTAAAAATAAGCTTCGGATTAAATGGGAGAAAATCAATTTGTAATTTGTTTTGTATTTTTAATTAAATTTGTAAAAACCAATACTAAAAATGAGTCTTACTAATTCTCAAGTGAATATCATAAAAGATTTTTTTTCAAAGCAACCTGTTTTGAAAGCTTATCTCTTTGGTTCGTACGGAAGAGGAAGTGAAAGCAAAGACAGTGATATTGATTTATTGGTAGAGCTAGATTACAGTCAACCCATTGGCTTAGAATTCATCCAAATGAAACTTGATTTACAAGAATTACTATCAAAAAAAATAGATTTGGTTTCGGCTAGAGGACTCTCAAAATACATTCAACCTATTTTAGACAAAGAAAAAAAACTAATTTATGCAAGATAGATTAGGCGATAAAGTTCGATTGCTTCATATTTTAGATGCTATAACTGAAATTGAAAACTATATACAGGATTTCGATTTTGAGCATTTTGTAAAAAATTCGATGATGTTTAATGCTAGTTTACGGCAACTCGAAATAATTGGAGAAGCCAGCAATCGACTATCCGAAAACCTTTTAAACAACAATTCCTCCATTCCTTGGGCAAGAATTATTGGACTTCGAAATCTTGTCATTCACGAATATTTCGGTATTGATGATATAACAATTTGGGATGTCATTAAAATTAATTTACCAGAATTGAAAGAAAAAATTTTGGTTTTGTTGGAAGATTTGGGCTAATCTAAAATCAAATTAGAATATTCTATATTTTTTTTGGTGTCTACTTTGGAGTAGTTTTCTTCTCTGTAGGCAGAATCTTGAAAGTTTTTATGATGTTTCTCTAATCTTTCGATTATTTCTGGATTTGTAATTTCATTATTTTGCTCAATTACTTCCACATCAAAAGCTTTCAAAATTTTTTTGATGATGGCAGTTTGAGAAATGTCTTTTATGTTTACAGTAAGTGTAGTCATTTTAATAAGTAATCAATTAAGATACAAATACATAAAATATTTCAGGTTGTTGTTAAGGACTTGATTGTTAAAAAAACTCCTAGACTTTTGAAAGTTAGGAGTTTTGATGTTATTTATGAAAATGGAACACTTCAATGAGGGCTTGGGTTTTATTTTTTCAGTCTATTATATGGACTTTGATTTGTAGGTTTTAAAGAAATTTCCAACTCTGATGCTTTTGCTCGAATTGCCTCTTCGGTTCTACCAAGTTCGTATGCTAATAAACCAGTTGGTGTATTTCCTTTTACAAGTTTTTCTAACTTGCTTACATCTTGATTTGACCAAGATTTTCCGTGATTTTTGGGTGTTTTTGCCATTATTATTAATTTTTAAACCAACCTGTCCATAGATAACCAATTTGATTGCCTGATTTTATTTTGTAAAACTTATCATTAAATTTTTCTATAATTGTTACAGCATTATTTTCTGCCATTCCAATTTGTTTTTCATTATCTCCCATACTTGGCTTATCTACTATTGGACTAAATGAATAAACAGTATGGGTTCCTGTAAAATTCATTGAGTATGGATTTTCTATCCCTGTTGATTTTGAAGAATTATAATCATTGTTGACTGTGTTGTTTGAGTTGTTTGAATAATCATATGTATTTTGTCCTTTTGTCAAAATTGTCAATATATTTCCTTCTAATTGAATTTTTCCAAGTTTAGAAATTACAGATTGTCCTAACAGTAATGGAGCTTCAGTTTCGTGTACAATTGATGCTTCAATATTATATAATTTTAATCCAGCAAATTCAATTTCTTTAATGTTTAGTTTTGTGCCTTTAGCAACATCACCGTTGGCAATACTATAATAAACACTTTCTCCAATATCTTCTTTTTTTAAGTATCCGTTTTTGAGCATAAACAAAGCCTCTGTTAATGAAATTGATACATCTGACGCACCTGTGTCAAAAATAAATTTAAGAGGAAGACCGTTTACTTTACAAGGAACTGTATAAATCCCTCCTTCTTTAAGCATTGTTATTTTTGTTTGTGCATTTAGAGTAAAGGCAAATAACACAAATGTTGAGATAATAAATATTTTTTTCATTTTTAATTAATATTGTGCCTACTCTTGTTCAGTTTTCAGCTTTCCCTATTGTTTATACAAATTTAAAAAATTATTTTAAATAATGACATATATGTAATTATTATTTCCAATTGCTATGCGGAATTTGGCTTTATGCCAAGACAACTTCAAAATATCAATCTTAATCAGCGAATTGTGTTTTGTATTAAGGAAATACGAAAGAAAAAGAACATCACTCTTGAGGTTTTTTACTTTGATACTGGTATTCATTTAGCTAGAATTGAACAAGGCAAACAGAATATTACTGTTTCAACGTTATTAAAAATATGTGATTATTTTGGAATAAAATTGAGTGATTTTTTTCTTCTTGTAGAGGATTGTGAACAATAAACAAGTATGCTTAGAAACAATACTTATAGTTTTGGAAACAAAAAACCCTCACATTTAAACTGAATTTAGTTCAGTTTCCTGCAAGGGCTCTAAAATAATAGGATTGGATTCCCGCCTTCGCGGGAATAACAATTAATATCTGTAATACTCCGGTTTAAAAGGCCCTTCAACCGCTACGCCAATATATTCCGCTTGATCCACACGTAAAGTTTCTAGTTCAACTCCTAGTTTTGCCAAGTGCAACATTGCTACTTTTTCGTCCAAATGTTTTGGTAACATATATACGTCATTGTTGTAAGCCGCGCTGTTTTTCCACAATTCGATTTGAGCTAGAGTTTGGTTGGTGAATGAGTTACTCATTACAAAACTTGGGTGACCTGTAGCGCAACCAAGATTTACCAAACGACCTTCGGCCAAAATGATAATATCTTTTCCAGCGATAGTATATTTGTCCACTTGTGGTTTGATTTCGATTTTTGATGCACCGTGGTTTTTGTTCAACCAAGCCATATCAATTTCGTTATCAAAGTGTCCGATGTTACAAACGATAGTTTTGTCTTTCATTTGTTCGAAATGAGAACCCAAAACGATATCTTTATTTCCAGTTGTAGTGATGATGATATCAGCATTTCCAACAACAGTGTTTAATTTTTTCACTTCATAACCGTCCATTGCAGCTTGTAAAGCACAAATCGGGTCAATTTCGGTAACCGTCACAATAGAACCAGCACCTCTAAAAGAAGCAGCAGTTCCTTTTCCAACGTCTCCGTAACCACAAACAATTACTCTTTTTCCAGCCAACATAATATCAGTAGCACGACGAACAGCATCTACAGCAGATTCTTTACAACCGTATTTGTTGTCAAATTTCGATTTAGTAACTGAGTCATTTACGTTGATAGCAGGCATTGGCAACGTTCCCGCTTTTACTCTTTCGTACAATCTGTGAACACCAGTTGTAGTTTCTTCGCTCAATCCTTTGATTCCAGGAACCAATTCTGGGAAACGGTCAATAACCATATTGGTCAAATCACCACCATCATCAAGAATCATATTCAATGGTTTTCTGTCTTCGCCAAAGAACAAAGTTTGTTCGATACACCAGTCAAAAGATTCTTCATCAAGACCTTTCCAAGCATAAACCTGAATTCCAGCAGCAGCAATCGCAGCAGCAGCCTGATCTTGAGTTGAGAAAATGTTGCAAGAACTCCAAGTCACTTCAGCACCAAGAGCAATTAAAGTCTCAATTAAAACTGCAGTTTGGATAGTCATATGCAAACATCCTGCAATACGAGCACCAGCAAGAGGTTGTTCGTCTTTGTATTCTGCACGAAGCGCCATTAAACCTGGCATTTCAGCTTCAGCCAATTCAATTTCTTTTCTTCCCCAAGCCGCTAGAGAAATGTCTTTTACTTTGAAAGCCACATAAGGCATAGTCGATGTACTCATTTATAGTATATTTGTAATTATAAAATTTTTGCAAATTTACGGAATAACTTATAATTTAAAAAGCATTCGGGAACATTTATGAATTGTTTAATTCTGTAATCTTTTGAATTATAATGAAATAATATTAATGTCATCCTGAGCGCAGTCGAAGGGTGGAGCTAATCCCGCTATCCGCTATATCTTTTTCTGCGCAAAAAAGCGCAAAAAAAGGATGCCGCTACTATCGGGGCTAAAAATCACGTTACTAAAATGCCTTTATACAAAACTATAAATTATAGCCCCTCAACTCAAATCCTGATTTGGGAAATCACCGAATCTTTCGAGGAATTATTGGGCAAAGTAATTTTGAAAGAAAAAACCCAAGCCCGATTGAACAAAATGAAGTCCGTAATGCACCAACGCGCTTTCTTGAGTGTAAGAATGCTATTGAAGGAAGCGGGTTATACAGATTATGAATTGCATTACGACGAATTTGGAAAACCATATTTCCGTGATGGCAAACACGTTTCTATTACACATTCGCATCATTTTTCGGCCATTATTATCAGTGATGAAGCCGTTGGAATCGACATCGAAATGCAAAGAGAAAAAATCATTCGCATCGCCGATAAATTTGTAAACGAAACCGAATTGAATCGATTAAAAAGTTTCGATCTTCAAGATTACATCAAAAAACTGACCATTAAATGGGGAGCCAAAGAAGCCATTTTCAAAATCCGAAACGAGAAAGGAATCAGTTTCAAAGATCACATTCAAGTCAATCCATTTGAAATTGAAGACCAAAAAACAACTGCAATTCTTGAATTAGAAAATATAAAGCAGCAATTCTCCATCCATTTCGAGGAATTCGAAGGTTTTACCTTAGTTTATGCTTTCGAGAAGATTTGACAACTTTTCAAAAGTTGTCAAATCTAAATAAATAGATAAAACCCAAAAAATGGCTAAAAAGGAACATTATTACACACGATTTGAAAACGATGGGATATATCACGTTTATAATAGAACAGTGGATAAAAAACCTATGTTTACATCGGATGAAAATTACGCCTATTTTATTCGACAATTTGATAAATATTTGTCCAATTATATAAAAATTTATGCTTATAATTTATTGGGAAACCATTTCCATTTTATGATAAAAGTGAATGATTTGACAGATTTGACAACTTTTCAAAAGTTGTCAAATCTTGAATTGCCTAATCAACAAAAATCCACACACGATATTGTAAGTCATCAATTTAAAAAGTTTTTTCAAAGTTATGCAATGGCTTTTAACAAAGAACAAAAAAGAATTGGGACACTTTTTCAAACACCTTTTAAACGCGTTAGAGTAGAAGAGGAAAATTATTTAAGAGAATTAGCTTGTTACATCAATACTAATGCACAAAAACACAATTTAGTTAAAGATTTTAGAGATTGGAAATGGTCATCATATCATAATATTATTTCAAATAAAGAGACTAAATTATTAAAAGAAGAACTAATTAGTTATTTTGAGGATACTGATAATTTTAAATATTGTCATATAGAATATGCAAGTAAAATTGATTCAATTGAAAGAGATTTTTTTATTGAGGATTAAAAAAGTTAGAAACAGATTTGACAACTTTTTAAAAGTTGTCAAATCTAAACACAACAAAAATATTAGTTTAGTAAAATATGACAAACATCTACAACAACATCCTTAAATCGAAAACAGAAAACGAAAAATTGCTCGCCATTCTTCTTGATCCAGACAAAATTGATATAGATACAATTGAGCTGTTACTCGAAAAAATAAATCAATCGCCTGCAACTCACATTTTCATTGGCGGTAGTATTGTCGAAAATAACATTATCGACGATTTGATTTTAAAAATTAAACCAAACTGCGATTTACCAATTGTACTTTTCCCAGGAAATCCATCCCAAATTTCAGACCAAGCCGATGCTATTTTGTTCCTGTCTTTGATTTCTGGTAGAAATCCAGATTTCCTAATCGAACACCAAGTCCAAGCTGTTCCAATCCTCAAAAAAACCAACTTAGAAGTTATTTCCACAGGATATATTTTAATAGAAAGCGGAACAAAAACTGCCGTAGAACGCGTAAGTAAAACCAAGCCTTTAGACAGAAATAATCCAGAATGCATCTTGCAAACCGCCCAAGCGGGTGAATTATTGGGTCATAAATTGATATATCTTGAAGCGGGAAGCGGAGCAGATTATCCTATTCCTAAAGAAATGATTAAATTAGTTTCTCAAAATATCGAAATTCCGTTAATTGTTGGTGGCGGAATTGTAGATTTACAAGGAATTCAAAAAGCATACGATTATGGTGCAGATTTAGTGGTCATTGGAACTGCTTTCGAAAAAGACTTCAATTTTTTTAACAAATAAATCATTGTAATTATAACCCTAAGCAGTGTCGAAGGGCTTAATCTAAATGGACCATCAGCAATATGTTTGAATACTTTTTTTCTCAATATAGAAACTATCACCAAGTGGATATTATTCTAGAAATTACTGGAGCAATCTTTGGTTTATTGAGTGTTTGGTTCGCCAAAAAAGATAATATTTTAGTGTTTCCAACAGGATTAGTGAGCACGTTTATTTATGCCTATTTACTTTGGCAATGGGAGTTACTTGGTGATTCAATGATCAATGTATATTATTTTGTTATGAGTATTTATGGTTGGTATCATTGGACCCGAAAAAAAGGAAATCAGGTTGAGTTTCCAATTGCTGTAATGAACAATAAAGAAAAGGGAATTGCTGTTGTGCTTTTCACAGCCACTATAATTTTTGTAGTGTTAGTTTATTTTTATTTTAATAAATTTACCAATTTGTATTCATACATTGACACCTTTTTGACCGCAATATTTTTTGTAGGTATGTGGTTAATGGCAAAGCGAAAAATCGAAAATTGGATTTTTTGGATAATAGGAGATATTATTTCTATTCCTTTGTATTTTGCAAAAGGGTTCACATTTACTAGTTTGCAGTATTTAATTTTTACAATTGTTGCTATATACGGTTATTCAGAATGGAAAAAAATCTTAAACAACTCCACAATACAGGAGACTCAGAAATTTTAAAAATAGCTCTTTTTGGGCCAGAATCTACAGGTAAAACTACTTTAGCAACTCAACTCGCCGAGCATTTCAAAACGGCATGGGTTCCGGAATTTGCTCGTGATTATCTCCAAGAAAAATGGGATAAAACAGCAAAAGTTTGCGATGTAAGCGATATGTTACCCATTGCTTATGGACAAATAAATATAGAAAACGAAAGGCTTTCAACAGCTGATAAATTCCTTTTTTGTGATACTAATTTATTGGTAACCAAAGTGTTTTCGGAAGTGTATTATAACTTTTGTGACCCTACTTTAGACAAAGCTGCGCGCAAGCACGAATACGATTTGTTTTTTCTTACGAATATTGATTTTCCATGGGAAAAAGATGATTTGAGAGACAAACCCGAAGGAAGAGAAACTGTTTTTGATGCTTTCAAGCAAACTTTAATAGACAATAATAAATCATTTATTACGCTTTCTGGCGATAAAGACACGCGTTTTAATACAGCAATCACCATCTTAGAAGATTTTGCAAAAGCAAAAAAAATGGGATTTTCTTCGAGTGATTTCGTTCAGATATACGAACATGGAATACCATTTAATAAAATTAAAAAACAAATTAAATTTTATAATTCTGGAATTAACAAATCTGTTTTAGTAGAACCTGCGCTTGTTTTCAAAGGAATTGTAAAATTTTCAGAAGACGGAATTCAGCAAAAAGCAAATTTTTATGATGACAATAAATCAAATTTAAAGTTAATAAAATTTGTACCAGCTTCAGGAGCTGCAAGCAGAATGTTTCAGTTTTTGAATGAGTTTTTGAATGATTTCGATATTGAAAATGAAAGCATCAATGCCTACATCAACAGGAAAAAAGACATCGAATTGTCTATTTTTATTGTGGGCTTAGAAAAATTTCCTTTTTTTGATGAAGTTCAAAAGAAGTTGAAAGAAATATATCCAAATTTTGACAATTTAGAAAGTGATTATAAAAATTTCTATTTTATTAAAACATTGCTTTCATCCGATTATTTTAATTATGCGAACAAACCCAAGGCGATACTTCCGTTTCACCGATACAAAACGTATAATGCAACTCCAATACAGGAACATTTGTACGAATGTACTAAGTATGCGAGTTCGAATGGGAATTCTCATTTGCATTTTACAATATCCGAAACCCATCTGCTAGCTTTTGAAAAGGTAATTGAGGATATAAAAACGAAAGTTGAGGAAGAAACTCAAACCAAAATTGACATCCGTTTTTCTTATCAAAATAAAGAAACAGATATTCTGGCTGTTGACAATGCAAACAATCCATTTAGAGATAAAAAAGGCAAACTCTTGTTTAGACCCGGAGGTCACGGCGCTTTGATAGAAAACTTAAATGAGCTTGATGGCGACGTAATTTTTGTGAAAAACATCGACAATGTAATTCAAAATCATAAAGGAATCAATGTTTTGTACAAAAAAGCGTTAGCCGGAATTATGGTAGAATTACAAAATCAGATTTTTAACTATTTGCAAGCTATTGAAGATGGTAGGGACATAAATGTAAAAGAAATTATAGATTTTGTCAAACACAAACTGAATATAAAAGTTTCTAAGGATGTTTTAAAATATACTTTAGAAAACCAAATTGCCCACTTCAGAAAAATTCTTGATAGACCCATTCGTGTTTGTGGAATGGTGAAAAACGAAGGAGATACTGGTGGAGGACCATTCATGGTTCGAGATTCAAAAGGAGCCGTTTCGTTGCAAATTGTAGAAACTTCACAAATAGATTTAACCAATCCAGAACAAGCTAAAATCTTTTCTCGTTCCACACATTTTAATCCGGTAGATTTAGTTTGTGGTATACACAATTATAAAGGGAATAAATTTTATTTGCCAGATTTTGTCGATAATAATAGTGGTTTTATTGTGCAGAAAAATAAGGATGGAGAACAACTAAAAAGTTATGAATTACCAGGTTTATGGAATGGAGCGATGGCAAAATGGATCACTATTTTTGTTGAAGTACCATTAATAACCTTTAATCCGGTGAAAACAGTAAATGATTTATTGAAACCTCCACACCAACCTTAATAATTTTGGAACCTGAAAAAATCATATCCGAACTACAATTCAAAGCAGTTCGCAGTAGCGGTGCTGGCGGACAAAACGTGAATAAAGTTTCCTCGAAAGTGGTATTGTCATTCGATTTGAAAAACTCGCAGGGGTTGTCCGAAGAGGAAAAAGCCTTGCTAGAAAATAAATTGGCCAACAGATTAACATCAGAGCAAATTCTAATTTTGAATTGTGACGAAGATCGAAGCCAACTCAAAAACAAGTCGATTGTTATCAAGCGATTTTTGGACATCATTACTGCTGGACTTGTGGTTCCAAAAATTAGGAAAGCTACAAAAATCCCTAAGTCGGTTATTAGAAAACGAATCAAGGACAAAAAAAACCTATCCGAAATAAAAAAATCCCGCAGAAAACCAGATTTTTAGAATAAGTTAAAAATATTAAGTATCAAGACCAAAAATTAATTCCTAAAAATCTTAATACTTGATACTTTTGTCTTAATACTTTTTCTATATTTGCAACCGTCTCAAAGGGGTGCTCCAAATAACGAGCTGAGATTATACCCATCGAACCTGAACAGGTAATGCTGTTAAGGGAAAATAGAATTAAAGAGGAAGTGCACGTCCTCTGGAAATTCAACAAAATCATTTTTTAATTTAACAAAAGAATAATTCCCCCTTTTATTCGTAAAACTATTTACGGATGAACCATTTATTTTATTTAAAAAAGACAAAATCTGCTTGTCTATTCTCTGTCTTCTTTTTACTAATTTCTTTAGTGTCTTTTTCGCAAGAAAAACAAAAAGACACCATCAAGGTCAATCAACTCGATGAAGTTTTGGTTTCGGCCGTTCGGGTAACGACAAAAACGCCTGTTTCTTTCAGTAATTTGGACAAAAAAGAAATCAAGTTCCGAAATTTGGGACAAGATATTCCAGTCTTGATGAACTATTTGCCATCAGTTGTCACTACTTCCGATGCCGGAAACGGAATGGGTTATACCGGAATTCGAGTTCGGGGAAGCGATGCCACGCGTGTCAATGTTACCATCAACGGAATTCCCTACAACGACTCCGAGAGTCACGGAACCTATTGGGTCAATATGCCCGATTTTGCTTCTTCATTAGAAAGTATTCAATTGCAACGCGGTGTAGGAACTTCGACAAATGGTGCTGGTGCTTTTGGCGCTAGTTTAAATATGCTCACCGAAACCTATTCAAAAAAAGCTTCAGGCGAAATTTCAAGCTCATTCGGAAGTTTTAATAGTAATAAAAACACTGTAAAATTCAGTACTGGTTTGATGAACGACCATTTCGAAATTGCGGGACGTTTGTCCACCTTAAAATCGGATGGTTATGTCGATAGAGCGAGTTCCAATTTGAAATCCTATTTTCTACAAGGAACTTATGTAGGCAATACAACTTTGATTAAAGCTTTGGCATTTGGCGGAACAGAGAAAACTTATCAATCTTGGAACGGAATCGACGCCGCAACAATAGAAACCGACAGAACGTTCAATTCGGCAGGAATGTTTACTGATGAATTTGGGCAAACGCGTTTCTACGATAACGAAACCGATAATTACCAGCAAGACCATTATCAATTGCATTGGAACGAAAAAATAGCTCGAAATTGGAGTACGAATCTGGCTTTTCATTACACTAAAGGAAAAGGCTATTATGAAAATTACAAAGAAGAAGCTGATATGGCTGATTATAATTTGCAAGCTGTTGGTGCAATAATAACAACCGATTTAATTCGACAAAAATGGTTGGACAATGATTTTTACGGAACGACATTTTCAGCGAATTATAAAAGTGAAAAACTGGATGTAATTCTTGGCGGAGGTTGGAACAAATACGAAGGCGAACATTTTGGAAAAGTTATTTGGGCAAGATATGCTTCGCAAAGCGAATTGGGCGACCATTATTATGACGATTCTGCAACAAAAGCAGATGGAAATATTTTTGCAAAAGCCAATTATCAAATCACTGAAAAAATAAGTTTGTTTGGCGATTTGCAACTTCGAAATGTACATTACAAAGCCGATAGTTGGGAAACAGGAGTGGTCAACGACAACTTCAATTTCTTTAATCCAAAAGCGGGTTTGAATTATGATATTGATGGAAAAAACAAATTGTATTTTTCGTATGCCAAAGCCAATCGGGAACCCAATCGTACCGATTATGAAAACGGAAATCCAAAACCCGAAAAGTTAAACGACTTTGAATTAGGCTGGAGATTTGATGGTGCCAAAGTAAAAATCAATTCGAATATTTATTATATGGCCTACAAGGACCAATTAATTTTGACGGGAAAATTAGATGAGGTAGGAAGTCCTATTCGATCCAATAGCGATAAAAGTTATCGTTTAGGTTTAGAAGTTGATGCCACGATTGTACTCTCTGAAAAGTTTATTATTAGACCAAATTTTACTTTGAGTGACAACAAAAATGTAGATTTAAACATAGGCTTCGGTGATGTTACTACAGATATTGCTTATTCGCCATCAATTATTGCAGGAAACATTTTTATCTATAAACCAATTGAAGGTTTGTATGTTTCTCTGCTACAAAAATTCGTTGGAGAACAATTTATGAACAACGTCGATTCGATTGAAGCAAAATTAGAAAGCTATTTTGTAAATGATTTGAATGTGTCATACGAAATAAAACCAAAATCGGTGTTCCAATCAATTACTATAACAGGTTTGGTGAACAATCTTTTCGACAAGGAATACGTGTCCAATGGCTATATGTGGGATGTTTATCCGTATTATTATCCTCAGGCAGGAATCAATTTCTTGGTAGGATTGTCCTTAAAGTTTTAGATTATTTATTAGTTCAATTTTATAGAATCCTGATGGTTTTAAACTGTCAGGATTTTTTTAGTTATAAACCTTCAATAAATTACCGTTCACTTCAACACGGTATTGTTTTAGCGGATATTGTTTTCCTTTAGATTGACCGGTAAACAAACTGTATTCAGCATTATCACAAGCACAAAGCGCCATAATTCCGCCTTTTATCGTCATTGTAGAGCAAGAACTCAAAGCCTGATTGGGACATGCAGCATCAAAAGCATTATAAGTTGTTCCTGAAGTATTAAAAACAATGATTCCCCGAGCGCCTTGATTGGGAATGTAAACTGCATTGCTTACAAATTTAAGATCCGAATATTGCGGCAAATTCATATTAATATCCACGTTAACAGCATAATTGGGGATATACGGATTGTTATTATTGTTAGAATTAGTAGTACAACCAAACAGTATTGAAAAAGCAATCAATAGAATAAAATATTTTTTCATTATCAAATGAATTATAAGAATTAGGAAGACAAAAATAATTTATTTAACTTTGAAATAGATATGTTTAACGTATATTTATAGATTAAATAAAAATAATACTATCTTTGTGGAAAGAAATCCCGTCCTGATGGGATTTTTTGTATTTTATATAAATGATGAAGTTATGACCAAAGTATCTTATTACACCGCTGAAGGATTAAAGAAATTGAGAGACGAATTAGATCAATTGAAAAGCATTGAAAGACCAAAAGCTTCCCAAGCTATTGCAGAAGCGAGAGATAAAGGAGATTTATCTGAAAATGCAGAATACGATGCTGCCAAAGAAGCACAAGGTATGTTGGAAATGAGAATTGCCAAGCTGGAAGAAGTACATTCTAACGCCAGATTAATTGATGAAACGCAATTGGATGTTTCAAAAGCTTTGGTTTTATCGAACGTAAAAATCAAGAATCAAGCCAATGGAATGGAAATGAAATATACGCTTGTGGCCGAAAGCGAAGCTGATTTGAAAACCGGAAAAATATCCGTAACTTCACCTATCGGTAGAGGATTGCTAGGAAAAAAAGTAGGTGAATTGGCCGAAATTACAGTGCCAAATGGCGTTTTGAAATTTGAAATCCTCGAAATTTCTAGAGACTAAAAAGGGTAATCGGTTAATTGTTTATTCGATTAACCGATTAACTAAATAAACAATTAACCTTTCAACAATGTCAAGCATTTTTACCAAAATCATAAAAGGAGAAATTCCTTGCTACAAAATAGCGGAGGATGAAAATTTCTTGGCTTTTTTGGATGTAAATCCCAATGCAAAAGGACATACTTTATGTGTTCCAAAACAAGAAATTGATAAAATTTTCGATATTCAAGATGATTTGTATCTTGGATTGATGCAGTTTTCAAAAAAAATTGCCGGTGCACTCGAAAAATCGGTTCCATGCCAAAGAATAGGGATGGCTGTCATAGGTCTTGAAGTACCTCACGCTCACGTTCATCTCATTCCCTTAAACGAAATGGACGAAATGCGATTTCAGAAAAAAGTGGCAATGACCAAAGAAGAATTTGAAACTTTGGCCAAAAAAATTCAAGCCAATTTGTAAAAAAAAGAGTTCACATTGAAACCAAAAATGAAGAATATTTTCTTAGTTTTTACCTTTCTTTTTTCCGTTTTAAGTTTTGGTCAAACCAAAGTTAATTATACTTTAATTGACAAAAAAATGGATGCTATTCCCAATAGCGATACAAATTCTACCGATTTGGTTGCCAAGTATATCAATGCCAATTTCAAAACAGAAAGCGATAAAATTCGTGCTGTTTTTTATTGGACTTCTTCAAACATAAGTTATGATGTAGCCAATATGTTTGTTGTCAATTTCGGAGAAACTCCTCAGGACAGAATTGCTAAAACATTAAAAACCAAAAAAGGTATTTGTGGGGATTATGCAGCTATTTTCAATGAAATAGCGACTTTGGTTGGAGTCAAATCTGTTGTTATTTCTGGTTATACAAAACAAAACGGAAAAATAGACACTCTTGCTCACGCTTGGTGTGCGGCAAAAATTGACAATAAATGGTCTGTTTTTGATCCAACTTGGGGTTCGGGTTCTTTACTAAACGGCAAGTTTGTCAAGAAAATAAATGAGTATTATTTCAAAGTAGAACCTAGCAAAATTATTTCTTCGCATATCCCTTTCGATTATTTATGGCAATTTTTAAATTATCCAATTACCAATGCGGAGTTTTATGAAGGGAAAACCCAAATCAATAAAACCAAAAAATATTTCGACTTCGAGAAGGAAATTGCCAGACAAAGCATCTTGTCTGAAATGGATCAACTGTTTGAATCGGCCGAACGGATAGAAAAAAATGGTTTGAAAAACGCTATGATTGTTGCTTATTATGAAAATCAAAAGAAACATTCAACCGTTCTCCGCGAAAACAAGAATATCGAAAAATTGAATGGCATTGTAAATGAAATGAACGAAGCGGTTGTTTTGTTGAATGATTTTATTTTTTACAGAAACAAGAAGTTCAAGCCCACTTTTCCAGATGATGAGATCAACAATATGATTCAAAAACCTAGAGAAAAGCTAATCAAATGCCAAAACGATATTTATACAGTTGGTTCTACAGGAACGGATAACAAAGCCAATGTATCCTCGATAAAAAAATCAATTGAATCCAATTTAGCACTAGCCGAAGAACATGCTTTGTTTGTAAAAAACTATTTGAGTAAGTCCAAAATGGTTCGCAAAACCATGTTTTCGAAAGTGTCTTGGTTTGGAATTCCTTTAAATTAATTCGGTTACCTTAAAACTGACTTGCATCGTGGTTCCTTTTCCAATTTCGGAATGCAAGACTTTAATAGTTCCTTTGTGGTATTCTTCGACAATCCTTTTGGTTAAGGATAATCCCAATCCCCAACCGCGTTTTTTGGTGGTGAATCCGGGTTCAAAAACACTTTTGAATTGGTTTTTTGGAATTCCGCTTCCCGTGTCCGAAATATTGATTCTGACGAATCCTCCTTCGTGCAAGACTTCTAAGGCGAGTTTTCCTCTGCCTTTCATCGCGTCGATGGCATTTTTGACTAAATTTTCAATGGTCCAACTATGCAAAGTAGGATTGAACAATACAATAACAGGTGCTTCTGGACCTGTAAAAGTGAACTCAATTTGTTTCGAAAATCGGGATTGCAAATAGTCATACGATTTTTGGGTTTCCTCAATAATATCTTTGTTTTCTAATTTGGGCTCTGAACCAATTTTCGAAAAACGGTCCGTAATGGTTTGCAACCTTTCAATGTCTTTTTCTATTTCATTGGTGGTGGATTCATCAACATTTTCAGATTTCAGGATTTCGACCCAACCTACGAGAGAGGTAAGTGGCGTACCGATTTGGTGTGCTGTTTCTTTGGCCATTCCTGCCCAGAGTTTGTTTTGGGTCGCCATTTTGGTACTCTTATAAAAATTATAAACCAATGCCGCAAACAAAACAATAATGAGCAATAAGGCAATAGGATAATATTTCAGTTTCTTCAATAACTCGGAATCGCCATAATATAAATATTGAAATTTACCCGGTACATATTCAATTTCAATAGGTTCATTTTCGTTTTTTAGACCCGCCAAAAAACGGATAGACTTTTGTTTGTCTTTGACAATTGTCTCATCAATATTAATTGAATTAATAATGCTGTCATTTTCGGTGAGCATTATCGGAATGGAAGTATTGTTACTAAAAATCTGAAGCGGAAGTTCTAAATCAGTGTTTTCTCCAGCATTGATAAGGGTTTTTTGTGCATTGGCCCAAAGATTCATTTTTAATCGTTCTTCCTGTTTGAAAATTTGGAAAAAAGTATAGGTATTCCAAAGTATTAATGAAATAATTAAAAAAGAAGCAAAAATAATGATCCAACGACTGATGTTTCTACTTTTGGAAAACTGCATAAATTGATTTTTGTGGCATAAATATAACGAAATAATCTGATTCTTATTTTTCCCGGTTTTGATTGTTTTAAAATTATCTTTTTGTGGATATTATTTGTTTGACTTCTAATGTAGAAATTGATATATTTGTAAAACAGATTTTGCAAAGAGGAGAGCTTTAAATCTCGAAAATTTAGCTCATAGTCAGCAAATTAGAAACCGAATAACAACAATAAATAAATATATTCAAGATGGAAGTTACAGGAAAAATTAAAATGATTGATCAAACCAAAGAGGTTGGATCTGCAGGTTTCAAAAAAAGAGATGTTGTTGTTACAACAGACGAACAATATCCACAACATATTTTGGTTCAGTTTGTTCAAGACAAATGTGATTTATTGAATTCGTATCAAGTGGGAGATGCCGTGAAAATCGATATTAATTTAAGAGGTCGCGAATGGACAAATCCACAAGGAGAAACTGTTTATTTCAACACGATTCAAGGATGGAGAATTGGAAAAGCTCAAGCCGAAGCCGCAGCTCCAGTTCAAGCTCCGCCAATGCCAGCAGCAGCTGCATTTCCGCCAGCAACAAGCCTAAATGAAGAGGAACCGGACGATTTACCGTTCTAAATAAAGATTCAAAATCCTTGAAAATATTTCAAGGATTTTTTTTGGAGTTTTGTGAAATTAATTCAGATGAACAATGGCTCCCAACCCAATTTGACTTCCAATTTGGGGATAAACAAAAGCCGTATTTTTATTCTTTTTTCCAAAAGTAACCGATTTAAAAGGATTCCAATACGAAACAATCAATCCCGATGCCAATCCAATTCCCGCGCCAGCAAGAACATCGGAAGTGTAATGTTTGTTGTTGGCAATTCGTAAAACTCCTGTTGCCGTTGCAAACAAAAATCCACTACTTGCATACCATAAATTTGAATCTTTATATTCATAATACAACAAAGCCGCATTTGTAAAAGCAATGGAAGTATGCCCAGAAGGAAAGCTCAAATCATCCGATTGATCGGGTCTTTCTTCTTTGACGGTGCGTTTCAAAATTTCGGGTACCGACACCGCCATAACATTGGCAATCGCAATATTGATGGTTTGATGATGAAAATCGTTTTTTGGTTTGAATCCAAAACTTTTCCCCAGATAAATTTGTGCTACTGGAACAAATAGTAGAATGTTATCTGCATGAGTACTAAAATCTTCACCAAAAAAGTTATTGGCATTTTTTTGTAAATCGTCATTAAGGGCTGTGTTTACCATTAAAGCTCCTGTTGTTATAAGCGCAACTGGAGCAATAAATTGTTTGTAGGAGATTTTGTCTTTTGACTTTGAAATCGAAATAGAACCTTTGGTTTGCGCATTTGCGAAGAAAACCAAAAATGAAAATGTAAGAGCAAATATTTTGGTTTTCATAGTTTTTTAGGTTTGAATTGTAAAGCATAAATTCAATTTTTCAAATTTAAACTTTTGTTCTAAAACTATGTGTTTTTATCCAAAGAATTATTTTTTCTTCTTGTTTCAAAAGCCAAACCTATTTGAATTATAGTGGCGATTTTTCAACAGAACGATTGATGTTACAATACCAAAATTTCCTGTTTACAATAACTTAGATTTTTTTGAAATACGTAATCTAAAAACGAATTTACTATTCATAAAATATCTTGAAGATGATATTTAAAGTAGATGATATAAATTGTAGGTAGATTGAACTAATTGCTTTGAATTAATTCAATCTACCCATTAACAATTTACTCTTTAACAAATTTAATATTTTGAATTTTTGAATATGATGAGATTCTAAGTATGTAAAC
>Ga0138256_10001367_pt1 | contig 26315 bp, 13 predicted proteins | sample KNB2016incub_MG_FD_105486 | JGI IMG/M metagenome (GOLD analysis project Ga0138256, IMG submission 105486) | Active sludge microbial communities from wastewater in Klosterneuburg, Austria - KNB2014incub_MG | ecosystem: Engineered > WWTP > Activated sludge > Unclassified | place: Austria...
AAAATCTTTTGACAACATACCAACCAATCCTGGCACGCCGGCACCTAATACCTTCCGAACACCGATTTCCTTTACTTTTTGTTCTGTAGAAAATGCGGCCAGACCGAATAATCCGAGACACGCGACGAAGATACCTATTACAGTAAATGCCTTGACGACCTGGCCCGATTTGGTTTCCTTTTCATAATTTTTCTGAAAGTCTTGATCAAGGAAAGAATACTCAAAAGGAGAGTTGGGATTGATTCCGCTCCAAATCGTTTTTACCTGAGAGATTAATTTTGAAAAATCCCGGGTATTGATATTCACGATCATATAACTACTGGGTGAGCCAAAAAAGGGTGAAATAGTCAGACCGATCGGCTTGATGGTTGTGTGCAAGCTTTGATAGTTATAATCTTTCATGACGCCGAGGATATTCATTTCCACGATCTCATTGTGAAAATCATAGGTGGCCTTCTTGCCTACTGCTGTCTCAGGAGTGTAACCCAAATTTTTGACAGCGGTTTCATTTAAAACCAATCCAAGAGTGTCATTAGAAAATTCTTTAGAGAAAGCACGACCATAAAGAAGTGTAAATCCCAGCGTTTTAAAATAACCTTCATCCACATTGACCATCTGAATGTCTACATTGTCCTCTATTGTCTTGCCTTCACCATAAAACAACATATCCTGCAGTTGTTCAATGCCAGGATATGCAGCTCCACGACCGATAGATTGTACTACCGGGTTGCTTTCAATAGCTACACGAAGGGACTGGTAGCTGCGATCCGACTCTTGAGTCTGTAGCGGAAGAATTAATTTTTGCGATTTATCGAATCCAAGCGAGTAATTGCTGAGATACCTCATTTGACCGTTGATAAGGATCGCACTAAATATTAATACAGTGGAAATAAAAAATTGAAATACGATTAATCCTTTACGGATGGCGACCACTGAAAAGTTGTTTTTAATTTTACCTTTCAACACTGCTATTGGTTTGAAAGAGGCAAGATAAACAGCGGGGTAAAGCCCTGCCAGCACACCAGTGATTAATGCTAATCCTATAATAACCGCCACCAATCGAGGGTCGTCCAATACAGAAAGATTCTTTTTGGTCCAATGATTAAATAGAGGGGTAACCAATGTAATCAGGATCAAAGTAAGGAACATGGACACGCAGCTCAAAATCACTGATTCACTTAAAAACTGGGCAATGAGATCACTTTTATAGGCACCAACCACCTTGCGCATCCCTACCTCAGCAGCTCGCTTTTCACTGCGGGCAGTACTTAGATTCATAAAATTTATACAGGCCAAAAGCAAAATAAAAAATGCAATGGAAGAAAATACATAGAGATATTTAATATTGCCATTTGGCGCTATTTCAAATGCATAATTAGAATGCAAATAAATATCTTTCATTGGTTGCACTATTAAAGTTTTGGTAAATCCCATCGCTTTCATATCTTCTCCCATATTGCGATCTACAAACGCTGGCAATTTCCGTTCAAATGTGTGATGATCCGTATTAGCTTTGAGTTTATAATATGTTACAAACAGATTGTTACTGGCCCAATTGGTTTGATTTTTGGCCCAATCACCAATATCGCCATTATTCATACTCAGAAAGACATGGGCAGGAATATGCGATTTGGCCGAAGTCGTCTTAATTACACCTTTTATAGTATAATCAAATGCTCCAAAAGAAAGCCCCACATTGATAACCTTACCTACCGGATCAATGGGCCCAAATAATTTCTCTGCTGCTTCTTCCTGCAAGATGATAACATTGGGCGCATTTAAAGCCGTTCTTATATCTCCATACTTAAATTCATAAGAAAATAAATCAAAGAAAGTAGAGTCTATGTAGTAACAATTAGTTTCATAAAAGGCATTTTGGGTAGCTGGATTTTTCAACAGCATTTTTTCATTGCCTGGAAACCGGAGCAAACGTGTCACCTCCTCCACTTCCGGAAAATCATTTTTTAAACCCATTGCGGTAGGTGCCGAAGAACCTACAAACTTATCACCTTTGACCTGAGAAATGATGCGGTAGGTGCGCTCTCCGTCCTTATGGTGCCGATCATAGCTGTTTTCATCTATCACGTACATCAGGATCAGGACACACGCTGTCAACCCAATAGCGAGTCCAGTAATATTGATAAACGCAAACCCCTTGTTTTTGAGGATATTTCTCCAGGCGATTTTGAAATAATTTCTAAACATATTTATCTTCTTAATTAGTCATATCAATCGTCCACTCAAGGAATAATTTTAAATTTTAAAAAGGATTTTAGCGGTCCGTGAATAGTGAGAGATCATGGCACTTATAATAATATCATTAAACGTACCACGTGATTTAAATATTGACAATCAATGTGTTAAGTCATAAGTACCAATTTAAAGTGTTCGTTTTTGATACAAATTTGTTCAAAAATGATCCATCTGATTGGTGAATACAAATCATGGCACTGCTTTTGAAAGGTCAAACTTATGTTCAATCTAAAATGGATATTTTCTATATGAAAGGAAACCTCATCTATCAAACAACCATTTATCATGCTCATACTTCACACGATATATGTCAACAATCTTCCGGCATTTACCTGATCAAATTGTAAATGGGGTCTGGTAAATTCACAAAAAAAATAATTAAAGCATAAAAATAATTTTCGTCCTATCTTAGTTTTTTGATTGGACAAATGGCAGTCGTAAAATTTACCAAGGCATTAAAGCGATTTTTCCCAACTTTAGGTGAGCATAGTACCGAAAGGCGTTCTTTGCCGGAGGTATTACATGAAATAAATTTAAAATATCCCGGGATCCAGACATATATTGTAGATGAACAAGGCAGCCTTCGCAAACATGTGAACATATTTATCAATGGTGATATGATCGATGATCGGGCGAAATTGGCCGATCGGTTTGAGCCGGATAGCGAGATTTACATCGTTCAGGCACTATCCGGAGGCTAAAAAATTTATTTCATTTTTAATCTTAATAATATTTATCCAGGATGAAACAGACCATATTATTGGGCACACGCAAAGGATTTATTGCGTATAATAGAATTGGGGGACAATGGAAATTGGAAAATTTTTCATTTGAAGGAATACCGGTATCCATAGCCTACGCAGACGAAAGAAATAATACCTGGTGGGCTTGTCTAGACCATGGCCATTGGGGAGTCAAACTGCATCGCTCCTTTGATAGAGGTGTTACCTGGGAAGAAGTCACTGCACCAGCTTATGCAGAAGGAGAAGAAGTCAAAGACGGAGTACCGGCGACTACTAAATATATATGGGCCATGAATCATGGTGGCTCCAACCATCCTGATCGGTTATGGCTGGGAACAGACCCGGGCGGCTTATTCGTCAGTAATGATGCAGGTAATAGTTTTCATTTAAATAATTCACTCTGGATGCATCCTACCCGCAAAACCGGTTGGTTTGGAGGGGGCAGAGACAATCCTGGCATACATTCTATAGTACTCGATCCTCGCGATAGTGATCATCTATTCATTGGTATTAGTTGCGCAGGTGTGTTTGAGACGCTGGACGGTGGCGTAACCTGGATCATCAGAAATAAAGGCCTTAAAGCAGAGTTTTTACCAAACCCGGAACAAGAAACAGGTCATGACCCTCATATATTGGTTGCTGCCCCTTCTAACCCGGACATATTATGGCAACAAAACCATTGCGGAATTTTCAGATCAATTGATGGTGGCAAACAATGGCATAATGTAGGTGAAAAAAATGGTCCTGCTAATTTTGGTTTTGCGATTGCGGTAGCAGATGACAATCCTGACCAGGCCTGGGTAGCTCCGGCAACAAGCGATGGAAACCGAATAGCTATTGATGGTGCGTTGTGTATCTGCCGTACGGATGATGGAGGTCAGACATGGCATCAGCAACGAAATGGCCTTCCACAGTCCGGATGTTTTGATATTGTGTATCGGCATGCGCTCGCTACTTCCGGTGATGGACTTGCCTTTGGTACAACTACGGGAAACCTATTTTTCTCAGGTGATAGAGGCGAATCCTGGGAGACCATTAGTCATTTTCTTCCGATGATTCATTCTGTACAGTTCGTCAAGTAAAAAGGTAACTTCTGCCGATTCCAATTATTTTACAAAGAGAATACTATCCACACCCTTCACGGTCGATTTACAGGCTTCCTTCTAAAAAAAGTACATTACCTCATTCAGCTCTGAGGCTTCCGATAGGATTTTTACTGGCTACTTTTATAGTTTGCAGGCAAATCAGTAAAGTAGTGAAACACACCAAAGCACCAAAAGAAAAAATAAAAGGATATAAAGTCATATCTATTCTGTATACATAGGTTTGTAACCACCGGTGCATCAGGATATAAGCTATTGGACTGGCAATTATTCCCGCAAACAACACAATAGTTAAAAACTCACGCACAAATAGCAGCATGATGCCTCCTACAGAAGATCCTAAAACTTTACGGATACCGATTTCTTTAACCCGCCTTTGAATACTCAATCCTATCAAACCGAGTACACCAAGAAAGACTATGATCAAAGCTAATATCGTCGCCGCATAGGAAGCTTTCTTCAATTGTAACTCCGTCAGGTATAGATTGGATAATTTATCATCCATAAAAGAGTACTCAAATGGAGCACCGGGCATCAAAGTATTCCATTTATTCTGAATATTGGTTAAGGAGTTTCCAATATCTCCTGGTTTTAATTTGAATGAAAAAACCCTATAGATTGGATTGAGCGTCACTTGCATAAAAGTGATCGGTTGGATGGCCCGGGTAAATGCACCAAAATTAAAATCTTTGGTTACACCAGCTACTATCACTATCAAAGGATTACCTATCACCCGAAGCTGCCTTCCGACGGCATCCTGTGGACTTTGCCATCCCAGCGCTTTAGATTGGGTTTCATTGATGACAATCAGAGCAGAATCCCGGGGATCTGATTTAGCATAGAAGTCCCCGGCTATCAGCGGTATACCATAGGTAGATATAAAATGTTGATCAGTAGTTAAAAGGCTTGAAGTTACTGCCTGAGAAGAGTCCCGATCTGCTCTATATAAAGTAATATTACCGGAGCTATTGCCATCCAGCACTTCATAAGATAGGGATACATCCTGGATCACCGGCAAAGAAGCAAACTGGGCCCTCAAATCTTGCATTTGTTTAACCCCCTGGGGTGTCCAGTTTCGCGGCAGTTGAGCGGAAACAATAAATGTCTTATCAAAACCCAGATCCTTTTTAAAAAAATAATTTACCTGCTGAGAAATAATAAGGGCACTTATAAACACGATCGCTGCTGTGGCAAATTGAAAAGCCACTAATGACTTTCTCAATATCACCCTTTCACCAACAGTACTCAGCTTGCCTTTGAGCGAATCTACTGATCGCATCGCGGATAATATGAATGCCGGGTATATACCGGCTATCAATCCAACCAATATTACTCCAATAATTAAACTAATCAAAAAAGTGCCTGGCATTTGGTATAGTGCAGGTATCTCTTTTCCCATCACGTTTCTAAAAAATGGTCTAAGCATTTCAGCCAATGCCATTGCGAATACAGCGGCAATCGTAGTCAGCATGATTGACTCTATCAGAAATTGCAAGATCAATTGGTTTCTGAGCCCACCCATCACTTTTCGAATGCCAATCTCCCGGAGCCGTGTAGCCGATCTGCTGACAGAGAGATTTACGAAATTGATCACCGCCATCAACAAAATAAAAAAAGCAATTCCACCTAAAGCATAAATCAATTTTTTCACCAGACCACCAAATGCATCCAGATAATATTCGTTGAGCGGCTTGAGGTAAGTGGTGACATTGGAAGCTATTGCTGGTGATACGTTTTGCGTAATCAATTGTTGTATAGGGACAGTCAACTGTTCTGGACTTACTCCGGGTTGCAACTCCAGGTACGAAGGTATATATTGATTGAGCCAGGTCTCCATATCCCGTCCGAAATAATTCAGGTCGGAAGACGATATATAAAATTGATTATCATTGTCCGCAGTGACCCAGGATACAGAATTACGTTTTGGTTTTTTCATCACTCCGGTGATCAGGAAATCATGCCTGGCTCCTGCAAAATTCTCTATAGTGAGACTTTGACCTGCGACATCGGTCCTGCCAAAATATTTCCTGGCCTTTTCATCTGTGATGACCAAGGAGTATGGCCCATCAAAAGCAGTAGTAGGATCACCATCCATCAACTCAAACCCATACATTTTCAGCATGGTACTGTCTCCTATTTGTAAACCTTCCCTGAATGCTTTATCACCCAGGCTTACATTGGAACTGATGCCATCCCATCTGTAATAATTTTTTACCAATGTTGGGTACTGATTATACAAAGCCTTGGCCAATGGCCCAAATGAAGTCAACTCTATTCCCTGGTTTGGATCTTTCCATTTACTCTGAATAATGTATTGCCTTTCAGCATGTAAAAGCGTTCGATTAACATTCCACTCACTCCAAATATAAGAAGCAATAATAAGAGCAAACGCGATTCCTACAGATAAACCCGCGATATTGACGACAGAAAAGAAAGGGTTTTTGATCAGGTTGCGCCAGGCGATTTTAAAGTAATTTGTAAGCATATGTTTTTGATAAAGATTACAGGAATCAGATTAAGAAGTTAGCGATTTATATCTGATTCTAATTCCTCACTCACTCTTCAGACTTTTTACCGGATTAATCATAGCAGCCCTAAAAGATTGAATACCCACAGTAAAAAATGCAACTACCATTGCAGCTATTCCTGCCAACACAAAAACTAACCAGGGTATTTCGATTCGGTAAGCATATCCTTTTAACCATTGACTAACAAAATAATATGCAACAGGTGCAGCAATTGAAAATGAGACTCCGACCAAAATTAAAAATTCTTTAGATAACAAGTTGATGACACTGCCAATACTGGCTCCAAGGACTTTCCTGATTCCTATTTCTTTGGTACGATTTACAGCGGTTAATGCTGCAAGACCAAACAAACCAAGGCAGGCCAGAAAAATAGATAAACCTCCTGCCCATCCAATGATGCTGCTCAGTCGGGCTTCTGATTGATAAAAACGATCCAGGTCTTCATCCAGAAAGCTGTATCTGAATGGCAAAACTGGTTCAATGGCGTTCCAATTATTTTCCAGTTCCTTTAAAGTTTTGGTGAGTTCTCCAGGATGTAACCGGACAAATATCTGGTCCGGCACCGTATAATCTTCAGTATAATGATGAAACATCTGCGGCTTGACTTCCTCCTTAAAAGGTCTGAAGTGAAAATCTTTGATCACCCCGACGATGATAGGCAAAGGGTTATTTTCTTTATTTTCATCAAAATATCCTTCCAGTGGTTTCCCAACAGCATCCTGTATGGTCCAACCAAAACTTTTTACAAACTTTTCGTTTACAATTACATAATCACCGTGCATCTGTGCATCAAAATTTTTTCCCGCCAATAGTTCCATGCCCATTACATCTACATAATCGTGATCTACGAAATATTCATATGCGTCTTTTTGTTCCCCCTGGTAATTCCATCCGACCTGGCTCCAGCTAGCACCTTCTCCCAGGCTCATCTCTCCGCTGGCGATATTTTGCACTCCGGACAAGTCCATACCTAATTGCCTAAATCGAGGATAGATGACTTTGCCATTTGCCTGATCCGCATGAACTACAAGAACATTTTCCTTATTAAATCCCGGATCCTGATTACGCATATAATTAAGCTGGCGTACGACGAGCATAGTAGAAATTGCAAGACCAATACTTAATACAAATTGTGTAGTGACAAGAGATTTGGTGAATATATTGGATCCTGACAATCGCAACTTACTTTTAAGCACCTCCAAGGGTTTAAAACCGGATATGACCATAGCGGGGTAAGTACCTGCCAGTAGTCCGGCAATAAGTATCATGGCCAGTGTCAACCAAATGATCTCAGGGTATAAATTGATTGAAAAACGAAGCTGTCGGTCAGCAAGAGCATTAAAATAGGGCAAGCTTATCAAGGCAAGGATGATGCCTATGGCTCCCGAGACTATACTTAGTATCAGTGCTTCCGTAAGAAACTGGCTTACCAATTGTCTGCGACTTCCTCCAATGACCTTTCGTACACCCACTTCTTTTGCTCTACCAGCAGATCGGCCTATGGCCAAGGTAGTAAAATTGATACAGGCTATGATCAGGATACTGGCAGCAATAGTCAATAAAATCCAGATGCTTTTAGGGTCAACCTCTGCAGCACCTTTCCATTTATCCCGCCCCATATGGATTTCCTTGAAAGGCTGCAATTTATAACTCACAGGAGGGCCTTGCCCTTTCCAGACATTTTCTTTCCTCATCTTAGCCTCTTTATCCGGATAGTGGCGACTATAAAATTCTTCCATCTGAGCGGTATTAGTCGCTAACCCACTACCTGGTTGCAAAAGGACAAAGGTTTGCACTGATGCACTATTCCATGAATTTTTAGACCGTATACCTTGTGCTGTCTGATACAATCGGTCAAAGTTGAGTAAAATATCAAATTTAATAGTTGAATTGGAAGGCACATTGACAGCGACCCCGGTCACCTGGTATGATTCAAACTTATCTTCCAGCTTGATGTCCAGTGTTTTTCCAGTTGGATTTTTTTCTCCAAATAATCGAATAGCAGTTTCCTCGGTTAATACCAAATGATGAGGCTGATCTAGTACGACATGTTTATTTCCATATAATAGTGGAAAACTAAATACCTCGAAAAAATTAGAATCTGCAAACGAAATTTTTGCATTTTGCACAATGCCATTACTCCTCACATAACTTTCGTCCCATCCAGACCGCATCCGCACAGTACTCTCTACGCCTGACATTTCTGCAGTCAGTGCAGGTCCTACCGGATAGGGCATATAATTATGAACAGCCTCTTCAGTACGCCCGCCAAAAGGTTGCATCCAATTGACCATTTGATACAGTCGTCCATTATGCTGATGAAATCGATCAAAACTAAATTCATTGACCGCATATAACATAAATAATAATGCGCTAGCCATACCTATACTCAAGCCCAAAACATTGGTGACTGTAAGGCCTTTCTGCTTAAACAAGTTACGAAGGGTGATAAGAAAGTAGTTTTTGAACATATCAAATTACTTAATAGATTTAAACATTTTTACAAGATATAGGCCTGAGTCTGATATCCGATTTTGACTTCTGATTCTGATTCCGTCTCTCACTCACTCCTAAGATTTTTGATAGGATTGGCCAATCCCGCTTTTATAGATTGTACCATCACTGTAGTCAAGGCTACCAACACGATCAATGCCAAGGGTATAATAAAAAACCACCAACCCAGATCAATGTGAAACGCATATTTTTTAATCCAGTTATTCACCAAAATAAATGAAATAGGTAAAGCTATAATACCTGCCAGCCAGATCAACTTCAGATAATCCCTGGTAATCATGGAAGTGATCTGAAATACATTCGCCCCCAAAACTTTGCGGATACTAATCTCCTTTTTACGCTTTGCAATCGTAAATATCGATAGTCCTAACAAACCCAGGCAAGCAATCAACAGGGCGATGCCTGTAAATACCCATAAAACCGATGCAAATAATTGCGCATTATTATATTGTGCACTAAACCTTTCATCCAGAAAAAATGAACTAAACGGGCTCTGAGGGAAATAAGAACTCCATTTTTGTTTTACATAGGCCATCAATCCCGGCAAATCTGTCGTAGTAAATTTTAGAGAAAAATTACCAAAATCTGATTCCTGTCCAAGATAAAATACGATCGGGTCAAATGCATATTCAAGTGACTCCTGGTGAAAATCTTTTACCACGCCGATCACTTTGTAATAAGCTTGACCATCCGAAACTTCCTGGCTGAGGATATCGAGAGGCTGAATAAAACCAAATATCCTGGCTGCAGTCTCATTGACAAGGACATTAACGATAACCGCTGTATCTTGAATGGGGGTTTCATTGGTAAAATTTCTCCCTCCAGCCAGGCTCAAGCCATAGGCTGGCAAAAATTCCTTGTCAATCCCCAAGACTCTACACCTTTTGGAAACCGTTGAATTTTTTAACGTAAAGCTGCTCGATCCTCCTACCTCAGCTCCAGGCACTGAAGTAGATGCTGTCACAGAGTTTATCGCCGCATATTGTTTCATATCCTGGATGAAACCAGCATAAGCCGGGATCTGTGAGCTATCCAGATTGGAAGTCTGATTGATTACCAATGTCTGATTAATATCTACACCCAAATCTCGATGTTGCATATATCTCAACTGACGGTAAAAGCCAAAGGCTCCGGCAATCAATATAATCGCAGCTACAAATTGAAACACCACTAATGATTTTCTCAATAATGTTTTGCCGCCCTGATTGCTTTTAAACCCGATCGAACTTTTGATGGCATCGATAGGTTGGAATGAAGCCAAAACAAATGCTGGGTAAAAGCCAGCCAGAAAAGCTCCGAATATAAAAATACCTAAAGCCGGTAGCCAAAATCGCCATGATGTGGTTTGTAGACTTACCATATCCTTTTGAACCAATTCCGAAAATAATGGCAGAGCCAGGTAAAACAATATGAGCCCAATCATGATAGCCAACAAATTGAGAAATAAAGATTCTGCCAAAAATTGTCTGATTAATTGAAACTGCCCTGCACCAGCTACTTTTCGTACTCCAATCTCTTTAGCACGGTCTATGGATCGGGCTGTCGACAGATTAATATAGTTGATCCACGCTATGATCAATATAAATAATGCAGCAAAAGCCAAATATTTCAAATACCCTAACTCTCCATTGCCTGCCATCTCATAATCATAAGCAGATCGGGTATGGATGTCCTTAAGTGGTTGCAAAACAAATGTTTGCACAAATCCAGATTTCCTCATGTCCGCACCCATGTACTGTTCTGTAAAGGCAGGAAATTTAGCTTCGACTGTTTTAGGTGATGTACCGGGCTTCAAAAGCACATAAGTGTAAAAATCTGACCACCCCCAGCTGGTATTGGCACTGCCATCAGTGAGCTGTATATATTTATCGTAGTTCAGCAAGATGTTGAATCGAATATGGGAATTGACAGGAATATCTTCTAATACACCCTTCACGATATAATCTTCATTGGCATATTTCAGCGATTTACCCAAAGGGTCATTTTTGCCAAAATATTTTATGGCCGTCTCCTCTGTGATGATAGCATCATTTAATTCCTTGAATACATTTTTTGAATCTCCCAATTTAAACGTAAATGAAAATATATCAAACATATCCCGGTCTACAAAAAAGATCCCGCCATTTTCTATGATTCTTTGATCACCATTAGACACCACACCTCCTCTCCTTCTAAACCTGGCTGCCTTCTCCACCTCAGGAAAATCTTTTTTCATGGCCGGAGCCAGCGCCGGATAGGTAAAGGCAAATGTCTGCTGTTTGCCATCCTTTTCAGCAACAATCATAGGAACGCGAAAAATTCTGTCCCCATTTTTATGCATATCATCATAACTGTATTCAAAGCGAAGATAGTTGATGATCAATAAGAAGGCAGCAATGCCCACTGACAATCCCACAAGATTAATAATAGAAAAGGTCTTGTTTTTCAGCAAGTTCCTCCAAGTGATTTTAAGATAATTATTAAACATACTTTATTGATTGAGCTTTCGAAATTTTAAAATTGAAGAAATCAGAATTCAGACTCAGAAATTTTCTGACATTAGATTCTAACACCTGATTCTGATTCCCTATTCACTTCGCAAAGAATTAACAGGATTCGCTACTGCCGCTTTTATGGTTTGAAAACTCACTGTCAAAATAGCAATCAATACTGCCGAGATACCCACAGCAGCAAATACCATCCAGCCAATATTTACCCTATAGGCAAAATCGGCCAGCCAATGATTCATACTCCACCAGGCTATCGGAACTGCAATCACAAATGCCAATATCACTAACCTGACGAAATCTTTTGAAAGCAAGGTTACTATCTGCATGACAGAAGCACCCAGTACTTTGCGTACACCAATTTCCTTAGTACGAAGAATAGACATATGGATGATAAGTCCTAATAATCCAAGACAGCTGATAAATATACACAAGCCCGCAGCCCATTTTAATAATCTTACCATATTCTGTTCAGCCTTGTAAAATGCAGCAATGCTTTCATCAAAAAACTTATAGCTAAAGTCATCTTCGGGATAAAGTGATTTATAGGTTAATTCCACTTTACTGAGAGCCCTTTTCCATAAATCAGGATCTGTGCCTCTAGGTTTCAGTGCCAGATGAATGGTATAATTATTCCTTGAACTGGACGAATAGGCCAATGGTTTAATAGGTGTCCGTGTAGAGTTGGTATGAAAATCTGCAATGACACCGGTGATTGGCACGATTTTACCTCGCTCAATATAATGCCCAATAGCGTCTTGAGGATTTTGGAAGCCTAATAACTTTGCGTAAGTTTCATTGATGACAAATTCTCGTAAAGTGTCACTATTCTTTAAGTTTTCTCCAGCTAACAGCTTCATCTTATACAAATCAAAATAACGCTCATCAGCAGTCTTGGTCTCAACCATCGTCTCAATCATTTTATCCCCTTCTTTGTACTTCATGGTGGTTGTATTATAATTATTGGCAGCTGGTGGAGCACTGCCAAGGCTGACGGTCTCTATCTCTGGAATTTGTTTTAACCTTTCAAGAAGCACAAACCGTCGATCATCCTTTTGGGAAGAAAAAATATTCCATTCAGTATTAAAAAAAACGATCGCATCTTTCTTATACCCCAAGTCCTTATTCAAAGAATACCTTACCTGTTTACCTACCACTAAAGTAGCTATCAATATGACTTGAGTAATGACGAATTGTGATACGGTAAGCGTCTTTCTTAACCATGCCTTTCGAGTTTGATCTGTTCCTGCATACGCCTGGTTCTTTAAAACTGCAATTGGCTTGAATCGGGACAGAACCCAAGCAGGGTAAAATCCAGACAATAAACTTACCACCACAGTCAAAACAGCCATGAAAAGCCAAACATGAAGCTGATTGAGAGAGGCAAAAGAAATGCCCGGAGGAATAAAATCTCTGAACATTTGAATCAACCAGGGAGCCAACCCAATCGATACCAACATCGAAATGCAAGTAAGTACAAAGGTCTCCATGAGAAATTGAGCAGTCAAAGGCGCTTGACCACTTCCCATGGTCTTCCGAATACCTATTTCTTTTGCTCGCTGTGATGCCTGTGCAGTAGTCAGATTAATAAAGTTGATGCAGCCCAAAATCAGTAAAAATGCCGCAACTGCCAATAATCCGATCAGTGTCGGTTTGTGCGCTTGCCTCCCTTCCTGGAATGCATCATAATGGGCATCAAAATGTATATCCGCCAAGGGTTGCAAATAATGTTTTGTATCGTCGGGTTCTCCATCCTCGGATTTTGGCAAATATTTAATTCTCACATCCACCAACTGTTTTTCAATCTGGGTCGGCACGATGCCCCTGACCAACTTTACAAATAATTGTGAAGAAGAATTGATACTGCCCCACTCATCCCAATTCCAATTATTTTTTAATGCGGTCACCTCCAATGTAGTCCTGGATATAAATTCTTTAAATGTCAAATCAGTAGGGTAATCTATATCTTTTAGAATACCTGCTACAAGCATATTAAGGCTATCATCATATATTATAGTCTTTCCTAATATGTCATTGGGAGAAAGGTTGCCAAAATAAGTCTTTGCCCTGCTTTGAGTTAGTACTACCTGGTATGGATCTTTCAAAGCAGTCAGTGGTGTCCCTGCCAACCAGGTATATTCAAACAAATTAAAATAATATTGATCAGCATAAATAATATTCCTTTGTTGTTTAAAAACCGCGGGGCTTTGATTAACAGGCAGTGGAATTGCTACTTTGAATTCATAAGGCGTGATAAAATGGGTTTGCAACTCTATTCCGGAAATATCTTGTCGCATACTTTTATCCGTAGGAACAGGCACACCAGAATTATTAATCGTGAGGTCAGGGTATTTAATTTCAGAAACTACCCGATATATTCTATCACCATCTTTATGAAACTTATCAAAGCTATATTCATATTGTACAATAAGATAGATTACCAAAGATGCACTGATCCCAATAGCCAATCCGGCAATATTGATGAAGGAAAATAGCTTATTATTTCGGAATGTCCGGAAGGCAATCTTAAAATTATTTGCAAGCATTGATTTATTCATTGGGCAACTTAAAATCATTAGGATAATAGATCAGGCATCAGATAGTTTCGATTAGTAGAAAATATTATTCGGTCCTTAGAGTGGTGACCGGCTTAGTCATTGCTGCTTTCGCGGAATGATACATCGCAGTAAGCACAGCGGTAATTACAATCACCAAAGCTGATAAAATAAACGGTAATGCTGTCATCTCCTGATAATAGGTAAAAACTTTAAGCCAATTGTGCATAAAATACCAGGCGACAGGAAATGCAATCAAAGCAGCGATCAATGCCAACCACAAATAACCCTTAGTGATGAGGGCCATCACACTCATGACACTGGCACCCAAGATGCGACGCACACTTATTTCCTTTTGTTTTTGTTGGGTAGTAAATGCAGTAAGTCCCAATAAACCCAGGCAGGTGATTAGGATAGTCAGAATCGAAAAGGCTGCAAATATCTTCCCCCTCTTTTCATCAGCTGCATATTGAGAATTGTAGTCCTTGTCAAGAAATTTGTACTCAAAAGGCAACTGTGGGAAATATTTGCTCCAAGTGGCTTCTACTGATGAAATAGAAGAAGCTATATTGGATCCCTCTAACTTTACCTGGATAATATTGCAATTGGCTGTATAAAACAACAAAAGCGGCTCTATGGGATTGTACAACGATTTTTGATTAAAATCTTTTATCACTCCTACTACTTCTAGATAATTTCCTGAGGTATCCCCCGGGAAAGTAACTCTCTTGCCTATGGCCTGGCCATCCCATCCAAATTCCTTGACCATAGCTTCATTAACAAGTATACTATGTAACGTGTCTTGCTGACCAATAAAGTTGCGCCCATTCACTACAGGAATGCTGAGCGTGGTTAGGTAAGTTTCATCTATATTATAACAGACAATACCTTTCTCCGTTCTACCATTTTTACCCTCAAGGCTGAACAGGTTTAAACTTGTACCTCCACCAGGATAAGAATAACCTGTACCAATAGATTTAATCCCGGGCAAACTTCTCAGTTCATTATTGAAAGCATAAATTGTACTCCGCTCATCTTTTCCGGTATTAACAGTCACTGTCATCACTTGTGATTTGTCAAAACCAAGATCCTTACTACGAAGAAATGAAAGTTGATTGTATACCACCCAGGTGCAAATCAACATGATCATAGAAATAGCAAACTGCAGGACTACCAAAGTTTGGCGCAAATTGACATTGCCAGAAGCATTTGAAAGTACTCCCTTTAGTATACCAATGGGTTTAAATCCCGAAAGATAAAATGCAGGGTAGCTGCCACTAACCAAACCAGTGAATAAAGCTATAATCAACAACAATAATAAGTTAGCTGGTTGTAATAAAGTATGAATGGTGAAAGATTTTCCGGAAATAGAATTGAACGTAGATAATAAAGCAAGCACGGTGATCATACTCAGTACAACCGCCAATATTGATGTCAGTACAGACTCACTTAGAAATTGCATGATCAAGAGACTTTTGGAGGATCCGGTCACTTTCCTTATCCCAATCTCTTTGGCCCGTCTAGCAGATCTGGCAGTAGTCAGATTCATATAATTAATACAGGCTATCAATAGCATAAAGAAAGCAACTGCAGAGAATATCCATATATAAGACATGCTACCCAACTCTTCAGGCTCGCCCTGCAAAGTAGAATGAAGATGTATTGAAGTGATAGGGTCTACCCTGTATTTGATCTTAATATTGTATTGTGCAAATATCGGAGCCATATACTTTTCATACATAGGCAATAATTTATTCTCCAGGGCAAGTGCAGAGGTCTGCGGTTTTAACAATACGTAAGTATAATTATTAAACCCACCCCAACCACCAAAATTGTCTGATTTTAAGGTAGACTCAGAAATTAAAATATCGTACCGGATATGAGTATTAGGTACCGGATCTTCTATAACACCAGTTACTTTGTAAAGATCATTGGCTGCCGTCTGCAAAGTCTTACCTAGCACGGATGATGTATTACCAAAATACTTTATCGCAATTTTTTTAGAGATCACTACACAATTTGGCTCCACCAAGGCCCTCGCAGCCGAACCTTCTAAAAAGTTTTGATCAAATACTTTAAATACATTGCTGTCAGAATAATATATTTTAGTCTCAAAATGCGTAGCATCTCCATTTTTAAACAAAGTCCTCTCCCTGGAAATAAATCGCACAGCTTCTTCTACCTCAGGAAATTCGTTTTGGAGCGTGGGGCCTAATGGAAATTGTGTAGAAGCCCATTGCATTTTCTTATCCGGTTCCTGAATATCGGCACCTATCCGGCAGATTCGATCCGCATGCTTAAACTGACGGTCAAAACCCAATTCGTCTTTTATATAAAATATTAAAAACAAACTGAAGGTAATGCCTATGGTCAAACCTAAAATGTTGAGTAGACTATAGCCAATATCCTTTTTGAAATTTCGCAAAGCAATTAATAAAATATTTCTAATCATCTTATTGAGTTTGTTTTGATTTAACTAGGCTATAATTACAAATATTTCTCATGATTCTAATGTTATATTACTCTGTGCGTAATGAATTAACTGGATTGGCCATCGCCGCTTTAATTGCTTGAAAACTTACCGTCAATAATGTTATCCCCATGGCTCCCATGCCTGCCATAGTAAAAACCAACCATGATAGTTCAGTTCTATAAGTAAAACTCTTGAGCCAATCACCCATGAAATATATAGCCAAAGGCACAGCGATCATAAAAGAAATAAATACTAATAGCAAAAATTCCTTAGAAAGCAGATTCCAAACCCCGAAAATACTTGCACCTAATACTTTCCGTACACCGATCTCTTTCTTTCTTTGTTCAGCCACAAATGAAGTCAGCCCAAACAGTCCAAGACAGGATATAAACAAAGCCAATAATGTAAATAATCTGGTGAGTCTACCAATACGTTCTTCATCACCAAATTTTCGAGCATATTCTTCATTTACAAAACGGTACTCAAATGGTTGGTCAGGATTTAAGCTTTTAAAAACAGTCTCGATTTTGTCCAAAGAACTTTTTGTACTGCTAGAAGGATTGAGTTTGATTATAGCTAAACTTCCCTGATCATCCAACATACTATAAATAATAGGCTTGGGCTCATCATAAGGCGAAGTCATGACCATATCATTGATCACACCTATCACTGTACAAGGCGACCCAAACCAGGTGAGTGTCTGTCCTATAGGATGCTCCAGGCTCATATAGCGAACAGCAGCTTCGTTCAAAATTAAAGCCGAAGAATCGCTTCCGTATGCCTTAGAAAAATCCCGGCCCTCGCTGATCGTCCAATTAATCGTTTTGCCATAATCAAATGAAACATTTACAAATCCAAAATCAGTAGATAAATTGGGATCTTTACCCTTCCAGGAAATACCACTTGTAGTCCCCCAAACAGCGGTAGTCGGGCTGCCAGCTTCCGTCATAGAAACCACCGCTCCAGTTTGGGTCAACTCATCAAAGATGGCATCAAAATGCTCATGAATATTATTATTGTCCAAATATATATTGACCAGTCCATCTTGTGAATAACCAACAGGTCTTTCCTTGGCATATTGAATCTGTCTGTATACAATCATAGTCCCTATAATCAATGCAATAGACACAGTGAACTGAACGACTACCAAAAGCTTTCTGGGAAGCGTCGCAAGACGCCCTGCCTGAAACGTTCCTTTCAAAACTTTGATAGGTTCAAATGAGGAAAGATATAAAGCCGGATAGCTGCCTGCTATCAAAGAGGTAATAAAAATAAAGATTATGCAGACTAACCAAAAAAATTTATTGCTCCATAAAATATGCAGTTGCTTATTAGAAATAGAATTAAAAAATGGCATGCTTATCCAAACAATAAATACTGCGAGAATAAATGCAAAGCATACGGTCACAAAGGACTCACTAAAAAACTGCAAAATTAATTGCCCCCGCACGGACCCAACCGTTTTGCGAATCCCAACCTCTTTAGCCCGTTTTTCACTTCTGGCGGTACTCAAGTTCATAAAATTAATGCAGGCCAGCAAGAGTACAAATAAACCTATCATTCCAAACATACGCACATATTGAATAGCTCCACCCACATTTTGTCCGTTTTTATATTCCGCATATAGGTGCCATCCACTCATCGGTTGAAGGAACAAAGCAGGTTTCTTTTTTTGAAGTTCAGGATTGATCCTATTTAGCTTGGCATTCTTTATAAGAGCGGTGACTTGAGTAATGTCACTATGCTCCTTCAATTGAACATAGATCGTGGTCCAATTAGGACGCCAGGGATCCTCCATGTATTTAAATCCATCGCTGACCTTATAAAAATTTGCCCACGTACCTATAAAATTTACATCAGCGAAAGTAGAGTTCTGCGCAAAGTCCTGGTAGACTCCTACCACTTTCAAGGGTGGATTATGATCTATCTGGATCAATTTATTGATAGGATCGTCATCTCCAAAATTGGCCACGGCTGCTGAACTGGATAAGAGTAACGAAGAAGGGTCATCACCAGGGCCAGCATTTCCTTGCAATATTTGAATAGACAACATATCGGAAATCCCCTTTTCAAAAAACCCTCCAGAGACTTTGACTATTTTGTTATCAATCGTTAATGTATGCTCTCTTAAATCGGCACACATTATCACATGTTCAAAATGATCTCCATATTTATTACGCAATTCATCCGCTAATGGGTAAGGCATATTGTTCCAGGTTTGAATTTCTCCATTGTTGGATACATTTTGCATTACTCGGGCTATCCGATCATATGCTTTAAACCCTGTATTAAAAGAAAGCTCATCATATAGCCACAATCCTATAAGTATAGATACTGACATACCGATGGCGAGACCAAATATATTAATCAGGGAATGCAATTTGCTCTTTCCAAGATTACGCCAGGCAATTTTAAAATAATTAATAAGCATATGTTCTTCAATTTAAGATTCCAGGATAAATAATCTATCAAAAAGATATTTCCTGAACAAATCCAATGCTTATACCAAGCATTTTTATTCGGTACGAAGTGATTTTATTGGATTCATTAAAGCTGCTTTGATAGCCTGGAAACTCACGGTAATAAATGCGATCAATAAGGCTACTACTCCTGCCGCTACAAAAATCCAGATACTCATGTCCATTCGAAAAGCAAACTCTTGCAACCACTTATACATCCCAAACCAGGCAATAGGCACGGCTATAACAATGGAGATCGATACTAGCATTAGAAAATCTTTGGACAACATTTTGACGATATTAGCTACTGTAGCTCCCAATACCTTGCGCACTCCAATTTCTTTTGTCCGTTGTTCCATCGTATAAGTAGCCAGACCCAATAAGCCCATACAAGCAATGAGTATGGCCAAAAAAGCAAAATTTAATGACACTTGACCAATCCTTTGATCTTCCCTGTACATTTCATCAAAAGAGTCATCTAGAAATTGGTAGCTAAAAGGCATGCCGGGTGCCATTTCTTTGTATTTTAGTTCAATATTTTTTACAAGCTGGTTGATATCCTTGGTATCGACCCGATAGGCCGAAGCCCAACGATTGTTTCCCAGTCGCATACTCAAGGGTCCTACATTTTTACGTAAAGACTCATAGTGAAAATTTTTAACCACCCCTATAATTTGAAGTGCCGTAGTACTATTAGGGCTACCTCCGTCATTGGTGTATAAATATTTTCCGATTGGTTCATCCGGTCCTAAGACAGCCGCGGTCGACTCATTGATGATAATAGCAGCGGAATCAGAGCCATATTCTTTAGAAAAATTTCTTCCTTTAATTATTTCCATCCCTAAAGTGGGAATATAATCGTAATCCACGGACCACGATTGCATATTAAAGCCATTTTTTTCATTCATCACCGCGTCCGGTGAAAAAGTATTGTCATTGCGTGATGAATTGCTCACAGGCAAATATCCTGCAAAAGAAGCAGATTTAATTCCACTCAATTTTGCAATTTCATTTTTAAACACTTCTCGATTTTCTCCTCTTATTCCAGGGTTATTGACTACAAGGACCTGGTCTTTATTAAAACCAAGGTTTGTATTCTGAATAAATTTTAACTGTTGATATACAATGATGGTCCCGATGATCAAAATGATAGAAGTTGCAAACTGAAATACTACCAGAAAATTGCGAAGCCCATTCTTTTTTGAACCTGCATTGAGTTTCCCTTTGAGGACAGAAATCGGCTGAAAGGCAGATAAATAAAATGCCGGGTAACTGCCAGCTAAAATTCCAATTACGATAGGAAGTGAAAATAAAAACAAGATGTATTGAGGTTTAAATAAAATTGTAAACTCCAATTGTTTGCCAGCCATAGTATTAAACCATGGCATTGAAATCCATATAATTGATATCGCCAGCAAGGTAGAAATGAAAGCCATCAGGGTAGACTCTGTAAGAAATTGTCCGATTAAAGCTTTTTTTTCAGTACCCAGTACTTTCCTGATGCCAACTTCTTTAGCCCTTCCAGCCGAACGAGCCGTCGATAAATTCATAAAATTAATACAAGCTATCAACAAGATGAATAAAGCAACTGCGGAGAATATATATACGTATTGAATATTGCCATTTACTCCTAATTCTACCGTTCTGGAGGAATGAAGATGAATGTCCTTAATTGGAAACAAAGAATATTTCAGCATATTGCCACTTTTAGCAAAATCCTCCATCGATTCAATTTGCATATATTGCTTGGCCTGGGGCAGTATATATTTATTAATTACCTGGTCAAAGTTTTTATTAAATAATTGGTAGTCCGTACCTGGCTTCAGTAGTACGTAAGTATGGAAATTATGGCTGAGAAAGTTTCCAAAGTCATAGTCAACATTTGCCATGGAAAAAAGAAAATCATATATAAAATGGGAGTTGTGAGGCATGTCTGCTAACACAGTAGTCACTTTAAAAAGGGTCGGATTAGCCCCTGAAGTTTCTATGGTTTTCCCAATAGCTCCTTGTACATCTCCAAAATATTTTCTGGCTATTGTCTCAGTAATCGCTACAGTATTGGGTTCATTTAAAAAGTTTTTTGAGTCCCCGGCAAGGACAGGCATGGTGAAAACTTTTAAAAACGTAGAGTCTGCATACGTGATCCGATCTTCATTGATGTACTCATCGCCTTTTTTAATCAACCTTGATCCACTCGAACTATATAGTCTTGCATACTCTTCGACCTGAGGATAATCCTTTTTCAGCACCGCCCCCATCGGATCAGCACTCACGGCCATATTCAGATCTGTTCCGCCAAAGCGTATATCAGAATTAATCCTGAATATACGATCGACTTTTTCATTATAACGGTCGTAACTCAACTCATCCGCGACATACATCGCTATCAACACGAAGCAGGCAAGCCCCATGGACAAACCAAAAATATTGATCAGCGAAAACCCTTTGAACTTCCAAAGGTTTCGTAAAGCGATTTTAAAATAATTTTTTATCATGTCCTTTTTAATATTATTATGAAGTGAGTAATTATTTAGTGACCATTTTCATAAAAAGAACACGCTTCAAGCAAAAGCGTAAAAATATTTAAACCAGGATATTCTCCATCACAGTCCTGCCATCCAACATACGTACGATCCGATGGCTGTATCTTGCATCATGCTCGGAATGCGTCACCATGATGATGGTTGTACCCTGCTCATTTAGATCAGTCAATAATTGCATCACTTCGTTACCATTGCTGGAGTCAAGGTTTCCGGTAGGCTCATCCGCTAATATCAGTTTTGGATTGTTAACCACTGCACGAGCTACCGCGACACGTTGTTGCTGCCCTCCGGAGAGTTGTTGCGGAAAGTGATTGCGTCGGTGCATGATCTGCATTTTGTCCAGGACGGTCTCCACTCTTCGCTTGCGCTCATCAGATTTTACGCCGGTGTAAATCAATGGCAACTCGACATTTTCGAATACACTTAATTCGTCAATGAGGTTGAAACTCTGAAACACAAATCCAATATTGTGCTTCCTAAGATCAGCTCTCTTGCGCTCATTAAATTTGGCCACTTCGATACCATCAAATAAATAGGAACCGCTATCCATGTCATCAAGTAATCCTAGGATATTGAGTAGCGTCGACTTGCCACAACCGCTGGGTCCCATAATCGCGATGAATTCGCCGGACTTTACTTCAAAGCTCACCTTATTGAGAGCAATGGTCTCTACCTCTTCTGTACGGTAGGTTTTTTCTAAGTCAGTTATTTTGATCATTGTGAAAGGTTTGAGGTGTGTGGCAAGAGCCACGAGTCAAATTTGATACAAAATTTGTCTCGTCTTGTTCCTGATACACCAAAATTATTAATAGTTAAAATTTAAAAAAATGAGAAATTTTCATGAATTACAAGTTTTGATAAAGTCACATTCGCTTACTTTAAAAATTTATAAAGCCACCAATTTGTTTCCAAAAGAGGAGATCTTTGGATTAACAAATCAAATGAGAAGATCATCCACCTCCATTCCAACCAATATTGCTGAAGGGTGAGGAAGGCGAACGAACCCAGATTTTAAAAGATTTCTAACGATTGCAAGTGGATCCTGTTCCGAACTTGAGTACCAGCTACTTTTAGCTAGAGATTTATTATATCTATCAGAATCAATTTTTTCTGAATTAACTGAGAACGTGATTGAAATCAGAAAAACGATTAACTCCTTATCCAATAAACTTAATTAGCATCCTCAACCCTCATACCTCAATGCTCACACCTCATCCAACTACTTCACCAACACCAACTCCTCCATCTTACCATAAGTCTCATAACTATTCGTCACCACTTTATCACCAGGCATTAATCCACTCAACACTTCATAATTATTAGGATTTTGCCGACCCAGGGTAATATCTTGTTTAAATGCCATTGTTCCATTTTCATTTAATTTAAAAATCCAGTTGCCGCCGGTCGTTTGAAAAAAACCTCCTTTGGGTACCAGGGTCACTATAGATTCTGATCCCAGCGCCAATCCTACCTGGAAGGTCTGTCCTCTTCTGATGCCCGGAGGAACTTCACCTTTAAACTCCATATCTACCTGGAATCTGCCATTGGTCACCTGGGTATATACTTTTTTAATCACCAAAAAATATTGTTTTCCAGCAAATGGAAAGTCCCCTTCGAGATCAGTATAAATCCGGGAGATATAATGTTCGTCGATGTCCGCCCTCACTTTAAAACCACTTAATACATCGAGTCTGCCCAGACTTTCGCCTTTCTGTTTAGACTGTCCGATCTCTGCATCCAACGAAGTGAGTTGTCCATCGACTGGCGCTCGTACGATAAGATCACCTACTTTTCGACGCATGAGCTGTAACGCATTCTGCATACGTGAATAAGATTCTTGCATCTGTGCTAGCTGTGTTTTAATAGAAATACTGTCTTGTGAAAGGATTTGCTCTGTAAGATTTTTCCTCCTCACCTGATAGTTATACATATTCTCCGAAGATTTAAAATCCTGCAGACCAATTGCTTTTTGATCGAATAGTTTTTTGTTTAGGTCATACAATCGCTTGGCCTCTTCCAATGCATTGGTCACTTCGGCCATCTGGTTGAGTTGGCGAATTGTATTTTGTTCAGCATTGTTTTTGGTATTTTGCATTTGAGTCAATACATCAAACACGGAAGTCTCCTGATTGGCCAAAGTCAACTCCAGATCTGTATTGCTTAATCTTAATATAGGTTGCCCTTTTTTCATCATAGCTCCATCCTCAACATATTTCTCTTCTACCCTACCTCCTTCTAAAGCATCGAGGTAGATAGTAGTGATTGGCATGACGACTCCATTGATGGGTATAAATTCTTTAAAGGGACCTTCAGTAACCTCGCTGATCATCAGTCTTTCTGTATCTACATTGAGTTTAGATTTGCCAGAAGATGACTTTACTGCCATGTATATTAAGCCAGCGAGGGCAAGCACTCCTATAATCCCAAGTATTCGTTTTGTCGTCCAGGTCTTTTTTTCTATTGGTCTATCCACTTTATGAGTATTTCTTAACATTATAAGTACGGAAGACCGTGCCAAAGGTTACATAGCATTAATAATCAGTCACTTACAAAATTTTATTAGCCTTAAAGTGTACGATTTTGATACAACTGTGTGCGAAATTGAAAGGCAAGACTTTGGATTAAACCTTGCATGAAAAATGAAGATTAGCCCTTTATTATCCTAATGAGCTTCCTTGCAGCAATCTCTCCATTCACCCAGTTAATTAATAAAAGTTATGACTTTCAAGTCTAAAGATCAATGTGCATGCAACTATTCCATTGAACTTCTGTCTTTTATATAAATCTATTACTTTATGATTTCTCATAAGATTTTGCCGACCTTTGGGAGATATATGAAGCTCCGCGAAAGCAATATACTAGTAGTAGATGATGATCCAGATGTGCTTACCGCAGTTAGGTTATTGCTAAAGCCATTGGTCAAATCTATAGAGTTCAGTAGATATCCTGATGAGATCAAATCCTTTCTTAAGCAAAAAGTTTTTGACATTATCTTATTGGATATGAATTTTAAGAGTGGTATTCAGTCTGGCAATGAAGGTATCTTTTGGCTGCGGGAAATTAAAAAAATAGCCCCTGACTCCTGCGTGATCCTCATTACCGCCTATGGAGATATAGATTTAGCAGTGCGTTCGCTTAAAGAAGGAGCTGAAGATTTTATTCTAAAGCCCTGGCAAAATGAAAAACTCATTGAAAGCCTGCATGATGCCTTCAAAAAACAATTAAAAAATATCCAACCTTCGATAGCACCTGAAATCACACTGCTTGGCGAGTCCAGTCTTATGAAAGATTTGATGCTCAAAGTGTCTAAAGTAGCTCCAACAGATGCAAATATTTTGATCCTGGGAGAAAATGGATCTGGCAAGGATGTACTCGCGAATCAAATTCACTATTATTCGAACAGAGCAGATAAACCATTCGTCAAAGTAGATCTTGGAGCACTCACTGAATCTTTATTTGAAAGCGAATTATTTGGGCACAAAAAAGGCTCTTTCACCGATGCCAAAGAAGATCGAATAGGGAGGATTGAAGCCGCTCAGGGAGGAACCTTGTTTTTAGATGAAATAGGCAATATCAATCTCAATCAACAAGCCAAACTTCTCTCAGTTATTCAAAACAGGCATATCACCCGAATAGGCTCCAATGTACCGAGCCAGGTTGATATCCGATTGATCTGTGCGACTAATCTACCGCTTTCGGAATTGGCCAACGAACATCGCTTCCGACGAGATTTATTATATCGAATCAATACGGTAGACTTGACGCTTCCATCGCTTAGAGATCGGGGTAGCGACATCGAACTTTTAGCCAAACACTTCCTTCAAGTCTATAGTGCCAAGTATCTAAAGCACGACCTTAAGTTAGGGTCTTCTGCCATCAATAAACTTATGGAATATTCCTTTCCAGGCAACATTCGTGAATTACAATATACGATTGAGCGAGCAGTTATATTATGTGATAAGACTGAATTGACTGCCTCAGAAATTATTTTTTCCAACCTGGAGACTTCATCTGTACTCAAAGACAAGGATGATATGAACCTGAGTGCTGTAGAAAAAAATACGGTCATCAGAGTGTTGGAGAAACACAATGGCAATATCACTCAAGCCGCTAAAGAATTAGGCATCACCCGGACCGCATTGTATAGGCGGCTTAATAAATATGAGATCTGATCAAAGTATATTTATCCATATTTGAATAACACCTTATCATATGGAGTTTAAGAGATTTGAATGGAAAATAATCAAGCGGCTGATCCTACTGATAATTACTTGCCTCGGCGGGTCCTTGCTGGTCATCCAAGGTTATTACATTTATTTACTCATTCCCCTGGCCATATTTATTTATCAGATCTATGACTTTTATATTTTTAACCGCAAAGCTTATGATGAGATAGCCACTTATGTAGAGGCAGTTCATTATAGAGATTTTTCCAGGCATTTTAATGTAAAAGAAGCCCCCAATGAACTGAAGACACTTCGTGAAGGCTTCAATGAAATAAATGATACCATCAAAGACATCACCCTCGAAAAAGAAACCCACTTTCAATACTTGCAAAAAGTACTGGAGATCATTGATACCGGCATCATCTCATATAAGGAACCCGATGGCGAAATTATCTGGCTCAACGAGACGCTCAAGCGAATGCTACAGGTACC
>Ga0138256_10001368_pt1 | contig 26311 bp, 17 predicted proteins | sample KNB2016incub_MG_FD_105486 | JGI IMG/M metagenome (GOLD analysis project Ga0138256, IMG submission 105486) | Active sludge microbial communities from wastewater in Klosterneuburg, Austria - KNB2014incub_MG | ecosystem: Engineered > WWTP > Activated sludge > Unclassified | place: Austria...
AGAATGTTTGAAAAATTCATCTACAATCTTATTGAGGTTTAATATATATCTGCAGAGCAAATCGTTCATCGCCGATCCTTGTTTTTAGCCATGATTCCAGCTTATCTCTTTCGGTCTTGCCCGGATCTTTGTTTAAGGTCAGGGCGACCAAGTACACGACTTGCCGGGCATCCACGGTATCTTGTAGGATCGTAGCAGGCTGGATGACTGCCTCGCCCAGATCGGGGTATAATATTTTTAATTCTTTATACAATTTTGCGCCCAGGTCATATTGATGTTGGATACTGTCCAGGGTCGATTTGAGCACCTGGTTTTCTTCCGCACTTTGATTTAAGGCGACTCCGATTTGGCTTAATTGTTCCGTTGTTTGATTTAATTGCACAAGGTTTTTGTCATCATTTTCAAAATAAAAACCATTGTTGATCTGAAGTGAAATGCTATCCAGGTCATAATATTTCAACTTTTTTCGAACATTATCTTTTTCTTCCTTCGATATTTCTCTTCCACCATAGGTGAGTATCATGGATTTCCTTCCCGGATTGATCTCTTTTTTGAGCAAATAATCATTTTTAAAAATGGCTTCCGCTGTGATAAACTTTTCCGCTTTCTCTGTAAATCGAAGCTTTTGAATTAGGTTATACCCCAGGTAAATACTGGGTACCAGGGTGAGAAAGATGATGATCCAGGTGATTCTTTTTTCTTTGATTTCCAGTTTCGGATCATCGTATTTTTTTGAGGGAAACTTCATCAGGTTGGTGATGACGATCGTCGCTGCGAATATGAATACACTATTGATGATATAGAGATAAAAAGCTCCCAGGAAATAATTAAACTGTGCAGTAGCCAAACCATATCCGGCAGTACATAGAGGTGGCATGAGGGCTGTAGCAATAGCCACCCCGGGGATGACATTGCCTTTCTGCTTACTTGTCATGGCTATAATTCCGGCAAAACCACCAAACGAAGCGATCATTACATCATAAATTGAAGGTGTCGTCCTGGCCAGGATCTCAGAATGCGCGGCATGCATGGGGGAGATTAAAAAATAGATCGTAGAAGCTATGAGGCCTACGGTTGTCGCAAAAATATAACTGGTAAAAGCGGTCTTTAGCAATTTGAGGTCATTGATCGCCACGCCAAACCCTATGCCTACGATCGGCCCGATCAGGGGAGAGATCAACATAGCTCCTATCACCACGGCAGAAGAATTGATATTGAGGCCAAGGCAGGCAATCAAAATAGCAAAAAACAAAATCCAGAGATTGGTGCCTTCTGCCAGTGAATTTTTTTTGATGTTGACCTGCACTACTGCAAAATCCTCCCTTTCCTTGAGCAGGCTCAGCCTATTGATGATTTTTATATTCATTTGTTTGAGCTACTATATCATAAATAGCTTTTATTATGGCAAAATACTTAATATTAATTCATATTCAGCTCAAATCCGTGCTCCGGGGCATTTCCAAATAAGTTTTGTCTTATGTACCCTACATTATAAAAGTAATCTTTCATTACACCAATCTCTTCTTTTGGGGCTTGTGTATTTGGTGATGGCCTCTTCCTCAGTAGTCATCCAGCATCATCTGTCAGTTTTGATAAAATGGGTACCGTGGCATCAAGTGGGTAAGGATCTCCTGGCGGGCGCCCTATGATTTATAGCCACTTATGCCCGTATTGCATAGAAAATAGCGACGATAGTGAATAAGGACTGCTGGATGAAAGATGCCGCTATACGATTTGTTCAAACACCAAAATACGGATTGTCCAATTATAAATCCAAAAATATCAATACGTTAGCTCTATCATTTGGTGACCGCCCAATTTAGGTAACACAAAACCTAGTTTATTACTTGTCTGCTTAAAAGGTATTGGTGTGCCTTCTGGTACAGCCAGTACTTTTTTGATTCTTTGATTAGTTGATATTTCTACTTTTAAATTATATAGTGGTATTACCTCTTCGATGACATCAAAGGCCTTTCCTCTGCGTTCGGCGATATAATGCAGCAGATGTACTATGAGGCGATTAGATTTTTTCTGTTCATTGATGGCTGTCAGAATGGTCGAGGGCCCTTCTACTTTGATCAATGCATCGGGCAATAATGATTCTACCGCGTTCAACACCAGTTTTTTACACCATAATGGTGCATTCTGTCCATATTGAGTAAAAATGGGATGCATAAAATAAATGACCTTGCCTTTTTGTACTATGGCAGGATAACCAACCTGGCTGGTAGACGGTGTGTGCCGGTGGGATACGAAGTGCTGATAAGTTCGATTAAAATAGGGTATAGTAGCATTGGCTAACACAGCCCCATCAGTGGCTTTTACTTCGAGTCCCTGCAGGTACATAACCAGCTCTGTCTCAGGTAGTCCTTTGCTAATAGCCCCCTGACATTGAATAAAATCCGGGCTGTACGGTGCCTCGCCGACTGCTTCCACGCCAAAGATCCCGGATGCAAATTCCATCTCGTTGGGCTTTAATCCTGATTTATGACTGGCGATAAGAGCACCGCCGCTGGCTACGAAACGTTCCAGTTTGGCCTTTAATCCTTCGTCTACTTCTATGATATCCGGCATGATCAGGAGTTTATAATAGGTCCAGTCTGAGGTCGCATCTATCACATCAAATTGGTAGCGACCTTCCTGCAACATGCGCACAACCCCCATCGCAGCATCCGGCACACGACCTGCTGATCTGTCGGAAGCTTCTGGGCTAAAGACCCCAATCTCCACTACAGGTTTTGCGTATTTACACCAGGCTTCTTTACGAGCTACTTCTTCGTATACCTTGCCGATCAAATCATAGGTGGCCCGATCCAGTTTACCCTTAGGATGAAGCTGATCACCGATAGAGCATTTGGCATTCAGGGCCAGCATGGTAAAGCATTCATATTGCAGCGCCGGCAGATTTTTTAAGGAGTGAAAATCTCCCCACGAAGTATGAAACTTCCCGGTCATGCCCAAGAGGTCAGTCCCTAAAGTCCTTGCATAACGACCTGTCAAAGGGAAGTGCATATAGCCCCAGCCACCACTGGGCAGGGACTCCAGTTCGAGGTGAGAATAATCAGTCAGCGTATTGCGGATGTCCGGGGAGATGTGTCCCCCGTTATAGAAAATAGAACAGTTTTTGTCAAGCTTGCGGATAAAGGTCGAAAGGTCATGCCTGAATTCTTCCATCAAATTGGTAGCATATAATAGCCGATGCTCAGGGTTGGTGGGGTCCAATTTTTTGCGGAGCATCCCCTGGATATAGTGGGGTGCCGAACTTTCTCTTGGTCGTACAATATCGAGAAATAACCCATCTACGGGTACCTTTTCAAATAACTCAGCAATATGACTTTTTAGAAAATCCCGGTATGGCGAGTCCACATCCATCTCTCTGTAAAAACCTGGTTGGTAAGGTTCTGTACCGACCCTTTTGCCATGATCATCGATCAGGATCCACTCCGGATGTTGATTGGCGGAGAAGTGATCCCATTGTACCGTCAGATAGATTGGGGTCCTGATATCGAGTCTGTGACAGGCCTCGATTTGTTCCTTGAGCAGATTGCGCCGCAGATAAGGGTGCCGGCGCTCCGGGTACAAATCAGTATCATAATAGATCATACCATGATGGCATCGCCCAAATACAGTGACCGAATCGACATAGGACTTTTTTAGTGTCTGGGCAAACTCCGTTGGGTCAAATTGGGAGGCAATATCTTCTATCAGTTCGGAGGTGTGAAAGTCGAGATGAACCTGCCTATACCTCAGCTGAAAAGCCTGATCGGGGTTAGAATAAGATGGAGCTGACCTCTGCCCGGGTGCAAGGATAAGCCCAGCCCCTGCCATAGAAGTAGATTGGAGAAAATCGCGTCGTTTCATGGTAAAAAAATTAATGGCTTAAGAATGCCAAGAATAAGAAAATTACTTGAATTACAGACCTTCCTGTTATTAACTCAAAGTCGCTAAGGAGTTAAGATTTTCTATATCTACTTTATTCTTTGGTGGTTCTGTGGCCTCCACTTCACCCAGCTCATTAAAAGAGGACAGACAGACGCTGACCAATTCGTTGGGTTTGGCCATAGACTTTGGCACCTGTACCCGGATATAATTGTCTGTAAAGCCAGCCCAATGATCCGCATCGCCATCATGCTCTACCAAAACCTGTCTCGTCGTATTTAAATGCTCGCGATAAAAATGATGTTTTTTCTTTTCGCTGAGGGTGCGCAGGATCTCATTCCGCTCTCTACGTATATGCATAGGGACCGTACCAGGTATTTTTACTGCTGCTGTATTAGGTCTTTCAGAATAAGTAAATACGTGAAAATAAGACACCTCCAATTGATGCAAAAAATCATAAGTCTCTTGAAAAGCTGCATCGGTCTCGCCCGGAAAACCTACGATCACATCTACTCCTATACAAGCATATGGCATTCGATTTTTAATGTGCTCTACCCTGGCTGAGTAGATTTCTTTTTTATACCTGCGCTGCATCGATCGAAGGATCAGATTGCTGCCACTCTGCAGGGGCATATGAAAGTGGGGCATAAATCGCGAGGAGTCAGCGACAAAGTTTATGATCTCATCGGTGCAAAGATTTGGCTCGATGGAGGAGATACGGATCCTTGGGATGTCAAGCGCTCGATCCAGTACTCTGGCAAGATCGATAAATAAGGCTTCTTTCTTAGGTTTGGTCCCCTCGATCACTTCGGTGCCATTGCCAAAATCGCCCAGGTTGATACCGGTGAGTACGATTTCTTTGGTGCCAAGTGTAGCAATTTCCTGCGCTTTGGCGAGGGCGTTTTCGATGGTGTCGCTCCTGCTTTTGCCCCTCGCCAGCGGAATCGTACAAAAAGAACATTTATAATCGCATCCATCCTGCACTTTGAGAAACGATCGTGTCCTGTCACCAAAAGAATAAGACGAACTAAAAGTCTTGACCTCCTGGATAGCTCCAGCTTGCATTGGTGCCAGGCCATTGCCCTCTGAAAGTGCATCAAGATATTCGGTGATTCTAAACTTTTCCCCGGCTCCCAATACCAGGGATACTCCGGGGATATCGACAATCTCCTGAGGTTTGAGCTGAGCATAACAACCCGTGACGATGATCTTGGCATCGGGTGCCAGTTGTAAGGCCTGGCGTATCGCGTAGCGACATTTTTTGTCCGCTTGCTCCGTGACACTGCAGGTATTGATCACATAGATATCTGCCGGCTGATCAAAGTCGGTCACATGATAACCCTCCTTTTCGCAAAGATTGCTCAAGGTCGAACTCTCCGAGAAGTTGAGTTTACAACCTAACGTGTGAAATGCGATGCTTCTGGGGGCTCCCATGAAATAAATAAATAATTGGAGGGCAAAGATAGGGTAATTAGATAGATACAATAGCTATCGCATCACCGCTACTATCATCCTCCTGTCACCAGGTAATAAGCTCCTTTGGTCAAAAACTGATCTTCAGAAGAAAATTTTTCAGCATGAAGTATTTCTACCCAGCCATTATTAATAAGGCCTTTTTCTACCAAAGTTTTCTGGAAGTTAAGCTCCGCACCCGGTCGTTTGATCAAAATATAGTCTTTGTTTTCAATCGATATCACCGCATTCTCCGGCAGAGCCAGGACTTCCTTTTGACCGATATTGATTTCTGCATTAACATACATGCCCGGGATCAGTCGCCGGGTAGCATGATCGTCGAGATGACAGTGAATATTGATCAGGCTATGGTCATCTACCAGGGGTTCTATTTGATGTACGGTGGCCATATAGGTGACAGAAGTATCGGAGGACAGTTTGAACAAAATGGGTTGTTCCAGTTTTAAAAACCTAAAATCTCTTTCTAACACTTTGAGCTCAAGATGTAAATGATCGGTGTTATATATAGTCATTGCCGCCTGATTGGCCTGGAGAAATTCGCCCTTTACTACGGCGATATCGGATACATACCCGCTCGTGGATGCCAATACAGGTACCGATGAAATAAAAGAAGCGGTATTGATTTTTGAAGGGCTGAATCCCAACAATTCCAGTTTTTTTTCGAGGCCTGCTATTTTGGCTTCATTCATTTTAAGATCAGCATCCGCTTTGAGGTAGTTTTTTCTGGCAGAGAGGTTTTCTTCCGCCAATGTCTTCTGTCGCTGATATTCGTCTTTGAGATAATCGTGCTGACCTTGTAATTCGATATATTCTTGTTGCCAGGTGATTAATTCCGGGTTGGTCAATCGAAACAATACCTGACCTTTATTGACACGTTGCCCATTGATCAGGTTCATATCATTGACTACGCCTCCCAGGTAGGAGCTGATGACATATTTGTTTTTTTCCGGAAGGTCGATCATTCCTGAAGCATGTATTTCGGTTACAAAGTTTTTTTTCTGTATGGTACCCAGCTCATATCCAGATGATTCAAATTGATTTTTGGTTAAGACTATATGCTCTACCTCTTCATTTGGCATTGTGGTAGCAGGCGCCTCTGATGTGGATTTACATGCCGACCATGTCCATAAACCGATTAATACAATATATATTCCTTTCATGATTGAGTCTTAATTTGGATTGATTAAAAAATTTAATTCTATTACGGTCTGATTGTATTTGTATACGTGATACAGATAGTTCATTTTCATATCCGCGTTATTTTCCAGGGTCAGGATATATTGAAAAAAATCAATTTCTCCTTGTTGGAATGATTTTTCCGCCGACTGGATCACTGCGCCTTGCAATGGTTGGATCTGTTGAGTGTACTTATCAATAGCCTGTATATGCATGGCCAGCTGGCTTGTCAATCGATTTTGATACTGAATCAGATCGTTTTTGTTTTTTTCAATTTCATTTTGCCTGATTTCAATCTCTTTGGATGCAGCCAGTGTATTAGATTTGTAAGCCTGTTTCCATAAGGGTACTGACAGGCCTGCGGTAAAACCCGGATATGACCGGAGATGATTATTAAAATTGATTCCATTAAAGACGGACAGGTTGATATCGGGTAGCTGATGTTTGATAGTTACCTCCTGTGCAGCCTGTGCCAGGTCCAAAAGAGAATTTTCATAAACCAATAAAGAATGATCCTCTATCCTTTTAGGAAGAACCGCCAAAAGTGTCAGTGAGTCCTCTACAGGCTCCGGATCATCCGTCGTATTTAAATAATACTTCATTAATTGTTTGGCTTCGCCCAGATCACCCTCCGCTTGTATTAATTTTAATGTGTTGGCCTGGTATTTGGACTGTGCAGTTAAAGACTCTAAATGATTGGTTTCGCCAAGCTCCGTTTTACGTATGGCCGCCGATTGGAACCTGGACAATAAACTATCCAGGTAATGATATTCTTTGATCAGGCTTTTGAAATAGACCGCCTGCATATAGGCGGCCGTGACTTGATGGGTCAATTTTTCTTTCTGTAACACAAGCCTGGTTTCACTGGATGTAGCTTGCTGCTGGTTTAGTTTTTTTTGCGCAGCATACACACCAGGCAGCTTAAAACTTTGACTGATCCCCACCACATGCAAGGGGTCACCACTTTCTGTTAGATTGTTGTGATCATATCCCCAGTATACGCCTGTTTTGGGCACATCGAGATAGTTGCCCAGAAGTGCCTGCGTTTTTTGAACTTCCAGGGAAGCAGATTTTAATCCAAGATTATTGTTCCCTGCGATCTGAATAGCCTGCTCCAGGGTGATAGTCTGTCCTGACATAAAGACGGGGACAAGCAGGAAGATCAATGGCAAAATATTGATTGCTTTCTTTTTTCGCTTTTTTACTTCAAGGAGAGAATATAGCACCGGCAATACGATCAATGTCAGCAGGGTGGCGGTGATAAGTCCACCTATCACTACTGTAGCCAGCGGTCGCTGCACCTCTGCACCAGCCGAAGTAGAAATAGCCATTGGCAAAAATCCCAGCGCAGCAGCCGAGGCAGTGAGCAATACCGGGCGCATTCTGTTGGTCGTACCTACTACAATCATTTCGTGGATATCATGCATACCATGTGATTTTAGTTCTTTAAAATATTCAATGAGGACGATTCCATTAAGCACGGCGATACCAAATAAAGCTATAAAACCGACACCCGCAGAAATACTAAACGGCATATCCCTAATATACAACAACAAAACTCCTCCTACGGCAGATAAAGGGATTGCGCTGTATATGATCATCGCGTCTCTAAATGAATCAAAAGCAAAGTACAGCATCAAAAAGATCAGGACCAATGCTATCGGCACTGCTATCATCAGCCTTTTCATAGCGCTCTGCAGGTTTTCAAACTGGCCACCATACTCTATCAGATAGCCATGGGGCAGTTTGACCTGAGATTGAATAATTGTTTGTATATCTCGTACTACTGACTGAAGGTCCCTTCCCCGGACATTAACTCCTACCACAATGCGACGCTTTGTATTGTCCCGGGATATTTTGGCTGGTCCTGTGGTATATTGGACAGAGGCGAAGGTACTCAGTGGCATCTGCTGTCCATTGGGCATTTTGACCAGGGATTCGGACAGGTCCCTGATATCCTTTCGGTTAGCTTCGTCATATTTGATGACCAGATCAAACTGTCGCTCCCCTTCGAAGATGATGCCGGCGCTCAATCCTGCAAAACCCATAGAAACGATATTATTCAGCTCTTCTATATTCAGACCGTATTGGGCAATCTTCCGGCGGTCGTATTTTACTGTCATTTGGGGGAGACCTTCGGTCTTTTCTACAGTAATATCTGCAGCTCCCGGTACCTGGTCAATAGCATTTTTTATCTCTATCGCTTTTTTGTACAATAGATCCAGGTCATCGCCAAAAAGTTTAATTGCCAGATCGGCCCTTACTCCGGTGATCAATTCATTGAATCGCATTTCTATTGGTTGTGTAAATTCAACTTCGACATTTGGGATCTCTGCTTCTATAGCTGCCTTCATCGTATCGGCCAATGCATCCTTAGATTTTGCAGTTACCCAATGTTTTTTTGCATGTAGGGTGATGATGACATCACTTTCTTCCATAGACATTGGATCAGTAGGCACTTCCGCCGCTCCTATTCTACTGGCTATTTGATTTACTTCAGGAAATCTTTTTATGATTTTTTCCATACGGGTCGTCATCTCAATGGTTTTGTCCAAAGACATCCCGGTCTTGAGCACTGGTTGGATCACAAAATCTCCTTCATCCAGGGTAGGGATAAATTCACCCCCCATCCTTGAAAACAGAAATACTGCCACCAGGATGAGGATTACTGCCATGCCGAGCACTACACTTCTTGCATTTAGTGCTGCTTTGATCACAGGCTGGTAAAGTCTTTGTAAAAAAAGCATCAATCGATCAGAAATATTCTTTTTGTTTTTGGTATCCGGCTTGATGAATAATGCACACATCATCGGCACATAAGTCAGACACAAGATCATCGTACCGATCAGTGCAAACGAAAATGTCAGGGCCATCGGTCTAAACATCTTTCCTTCTACTCCGGACAGTGATAAGATGGGAATAAAAACGATGATAATGATCAGCTGTCCAAATACAGCAGATCGCATCATCTTGGCCGCTGCATGTTCAGTGATTTTGTCCATGGTGCTCCGCCTGTTTTCAGGCAAGATCACCCCTATTTTTTTAATTTCCCTGCTGATATTAAATGCGATATATTCAACGATGATGACTGCTCCATCTATGATGATACCGAAATCTATGGCGCCCAGGCTCATCAGGTTAGCATCCAGATCAAAAATATACATCAATGAAATGGCAAATATTAATGAAAGCGGAATCACAGAAGCCACTACCAGCGCTGATCGCAGATTGCCCAATAATAAAATGACTACCAGGATCACTATAAGACAACCCAGGATCAGATTTTCCGAAATGGTCAGGGTAGTCTTTTTGACCAGATGACTGCGGTCTAATATCGGATTGATCATGATACCTTCCGGTAAGGAGCTTTGAATGCTGGCCACTTTTTTCTGTACTGCATTGATGACTGCTTTGGAGGAAGCATTTTTTAACATCATGATTTGGCCCAGCACTTTTTCACCTTCTCCGTTGCCGGTGATAGCCCCAAATCGCGTCGCGTGCCCTAGTTTTACTTTTGCGACATCTTTGATATATATTGGTATGCCGTCTCTGTTGTCCACTACGATATTGCCGATTTCTTCAAGGGTAGAGACCAGGCCCTCTGCTCTAATAAAATAACTTTCATTGTTTTTCTCTATATATCCTCCTCCTGCAAGACCATTATTACGCGACATAGCCTCATATACTTCGGTGATGGAGAGGTTTATAGCCCGAAGCCTGGCAGGATCAATGGCCACTTCATAGGTTTTGAGATACCCGCCCCAGGTATTGACCTCTACGACTCCCGGGATGCCGGAAAGTTGTCGTTTGACGATCCAATCCTGTATCGTGCGAAGGTCTGTAGTAGAATACCGCTCTTTATAGGCAGGCTTGACATCCAATACATATTGATAGATCTCTCCCAGGCCGGTTGTGATAGGCCCCATAAAGGGAATGCCAAAGCCCTTGGGTATTTTTTCTTCAGCACTTTTTAATTTTTCTGCGATGAGTTGTCGTGGTAGATAAGTCCCTTGATTTTCCTCAAACACAATGGTCACCACCGATAAGCCAAACTTAGAGATAGACCGGATCTCTTTTACTCCGGGTAAATTGGCCATTTCCAGTTCTACCGGATAAGTCAAATATTTTTCGACATCTTCTGTAGCCAGGTTGCGCGAGGTGGTGATCACCTGCACCTGGTTATTGGTAATGTCGGGCACGGCACCAATTGGGATATTCATCAAGGCATATATGCCAAACACAATCAAGGCCGCGACAAATAAAAAATTGATCAGTTTATGTTTTAAACTATAATGTATAATGGTCTGAAGCATGACAATACTCTTTGATAAGATATGATAAAATAAAAAACCAACCCCTGGAAAAGAGGTTAGACTGATTGATAAATATCCAAATCAACCAGGAAAAACAGATAAGGATGGTGGACCTCGGGAAGTCACGGCTGGTCCCAGAAACTGTGGGGGCCTCAGAAACAAATATGGTATAGGACCTCGGAAAACATAATTTATATTTGACGGAGGTCCATAAATATTTACGCAAAGAAAATCTGTACTGCTGGAGGGTAATGTCGTAATAACTTCATTCAAATCCTGAGCGTGGCTTTGCAAAAAGTGCTCCAGGTGTCCTTCGCCCAAATCATTATGCACCAGGTCTTTGAGGAGGCAGAGGATCGAACTATGATTATTATGAAAAATTTCCCGAATCTTATTATTGTGTACATGCGGAAATATACTATGGAGGAAAATAATCCCTACCGCAATTGTTAATAATATATGCCTCGTGCGTTTGATGTCTCAAATATCGCTAAAATCGTTGAATCATTTTTAAAGCCCCCAAAAAGATATATTGAAGAAAGTCAACTTATTTTGCACTACTATTATTTTTTTTGATGAAAATGAAGATTCTCTTTTGGTATTGGCTGATAGCATCTACCCTGGGTGTCTACCAGACTCCAGGTCAGGTCAATCTCGTACCCAATGGTGAATTTGAAGAGGCTGTTACGTGCAGTGGATTTTCCACTATCTCAGACTGGTTTGTGCCTCAAAACAATCCAGTAGATCTCTCCAACCTTTGTCCATATGTAGATTGGTGGCGATTTATCCGTGATCCTAAGATGGGCATCAATGGCAGTCAATGTGGTTTTGTAGAGACTTATTACCGGGGATTTGCCGATGACAATATATATAGTGGACGATTATACCTTGCAGCAAAACTGATACAACCCCTGCAAGCCGGCCAGCAATATTACTTCGAGATGATGGTGCGGTCAGTGGATACTTTTCCAAATAGAAAACTGGTCAATACTGTTTTCACCAATGGCCAGGATGTAGCTTTTACCAAATCATTGCCCTTATTTGACTTTGATGTACCTAGAAACTATCTGTCTCTGAGACCGACCGCGGTAAGCAAAATAAATCAAGATTATGAATGGCACAAAATCAGTGAATGTTTTGTCGCAGATGGAACAGAACATTATCTACTAATAGGCAATTTTCGAATAGATGCCAGTACCGAGACCTCTCCCACCGGAAAAATCAATCCTAACTTCCCCAATGGCCTTATCGCTAATTATGCAGTAGATAATGTCGTACTGGTGCCCATGGAGATACCGATATCTGATACTTCGCGCTGTGTACATGATACTTTACTTTTAAATGCATTTACCCCCTTGCCGGCTCAATTAAAATATCGATGGCACGATGGCAGTACACTTCCATATTACACTGCCTCACAGGATGGATCCTATCGAATTGAGCTGATTTATTCTCCGTCATGCATGATTTCAAAAGCCTTTAGTATTCGATCTTTTGGAAATACCGCTGCTTCCACATTGGCCCGTCGCGATACTACTATCTGTGAGGGCACACAAATCGTATTATCGGGTAGCGTGCATCTTGACGGACAAAGGCTCCAATGGGAAAATGGAAGTAAGAATTATTTCAGGACTATATATACCCCGGGAGTGTATACAGTACAAATAGAAAACCGTTGTGGTCCGCTCATCACACAAAGTTTTAAGGTTAGGATCGAGTCTTGCGAAAAAGGATTGTACATAGCCAATATATTCACACCAAATCATGATGGTCTAAATGACGAAATAAAGCCTTTAATCAAACCCGACTTCCCCCCCATAGATCAATTTGAATGGTCTGTATTCAATCGTTGGGGTGATTTGATGTTTGTTTCACGGTCCGTAGATACGAGTTGGGATGGCACCTTCAGGCAGCGCGAAGCACCTGCAGGTGTATATTTGTATTTTTTAAAAATCGTCACCCTTGATAGCCAGGGAGCTCGTCTGACAATCAATAAGTCAGGTGATTTTACTTTGGTTCGGTGAATACGAAGTATTAATATTCAAACCTGTTTATTTTATCCATCTTCTTGAGTGCGGCTATAAACAAATCATGGTTTTTAGCCTTACCGGATACCTGCCAATGCTGGTCTAAGTGATCCCCTCGTTTAATTTCTCCCGTCAACCTGAATTTTAAATTAGCCCGGGTAAGTAGCTGTTCAATAGCAACTCTGGCATTTTCCTGATCGGTATATTGGATCTTATATATCCTGGCCTGGTTGAGCCGGCCGATGATATTTTCAACATAAGGCAGCACTGCTAACACCAATAAAACCAGGATACTCGCGGAGGCGGAAGCAAAATACCTACCGGCACCTATACCCATGCCTACTGCCGCGACTACCCAAATGGTCGCTGCCGTGGTGATCCCGTTTACTCTGTTTTCGCCTCTAAAAATTACACCCGCGCCTAAAAATCCTATGCCGGTCACCACATTGGCCGCTATGCGATCTGCATTGGCTACCTCACCAATGACCTCAGACATCATCGTAAAAAAACAAGAACCCACCGAAATCATGATCATGGTGCGAAATCCTGCAGATTTATTATGATATTCTCTTTCTGTTCCCACCAGGCCACCCCAGAGTGCTGCTAATAAAAAGCGAACGAGGATTTCATAATCTATAGACATATTCAATTATTTTATTGTTATCCAAATACGCATTAGAAAAAGACTCCATTTTGGGTATATCCCAGATATCTCAACAGAGTTTCGCCCCAGATAATGATCATAATCCAACTGATGACCATCATTGTAAACCCGTATTTAAAAGAATCAGTCATGCTATAATGGTTGGTCGTATATAATAGAGCGGAGGGTTTGCCATTAAATGGTAACACATATACGTGCTCGATCAATAATGCTACCGGAAAAGCTAAACTCATAATCGGATAATTAAATTTTTGCGCTATTCCGATGGACATAGGTACAAATATAAGGGCACGCATCGTTTTGGATTGAAACAGGATACCGCTAAACAACATGACGAATGTCAATCCGAGGTATAAAACCCAAAACGGTGTGGCAGCGGTGACTCCAAAATAATTGAACAGCGTATTTACGATGCTGGCGGGAAGGTCTGTGGTGTCCAATCCCAGACCCAAGGCATACGCCCCGGCGGAAAACAACATAAGGTGCCAGGGTATATCTACATCATTCCATTTTACTACTCCGATACCCGGTAGCAGGGCCACCACGGCTCCCATAAAAGCGACTGCGGTCTGAGAAATGCCATGCTGTTTATCCGTAGCCCACATTGCCAAAACCACCAAAAATATAGCTATAGATTTATATTCGCTCACACGCATTTTCCCCAATAGTTGATACTCTATCCGCAATCTTTCCATGCCTCCTTCTATCTGTGGCTTGCGCTCATCTGGTCGCATAGGAAATATAATTTTGGTCCCCACAAACCAACCAATAAATATGAGTATAATACAAAGTGGAAATGCTGCAACAAACCAATCCTGGTAACTAAACAGTGACTGACCCAATGCGCCCGCTATCAATGAGCCCGCCAACAAATTAGCCCCGGATCCGGTGATAAAACCCGTTGCGCCCATATTGATCTGAAAGAGATTTTGCAACACGATGTTCCGGCCAAAATTATTTCGATGATCCATCGTCGCACCATATATCGCGGCAATGACCATGAAGATAGGTAAGAGAATGGCCGCTTTGGCCGTAGTAGCAGATATAAAAATCGACAATACAATATTGATCACTATAAAACTAAAAAATATACCTCCGGCATTTTTGCCAAACTTCAACACAAACCATAAAGCAAATCTTTTGGCTACTTTGGTGGTAACCAACATGCTCGCCAGTATAAAGGATAGAATATTAAGCCACATTACAGGATGACCCAGCTGGGCATACGCTACATTCTCTGTAGTGACCCCTGTAAGAACCATGGCAAGAATCACTATCAGGGAAGTAAGGTAATTGGGTATAGCTTCGGTAATCCACAGGATAATGGACGCTGCAAAAATAGCCAGCATAGCATAATTGATTTTTGAAAAACCTTCAGCCCCCAGCTCTTTCCATCTTTTGATGCCACTTTCCTGGAGAATGTCTGCATTGATATTATTTAAAAAGCCGATATCTGAAAAATAATAAATAACGATAAAACTAATTATTGCTAAAGGTCCTCCTGTGAGCTCCATCCATCGCTCAAACCCGACTTTTTTAAATTTCCTGAGCTTTTCAACCTTATAATTATTCATATCCAGCAAGTCGAATGCCGGAGTAGGGTTTTGCGATTCTATACTGATTTCACCCTTCGTCATTTTTGTCTTTTATCAGTAAATTAGTCTCCTGCGACCATTGTGTGTATGGGTTTTTCATCAGCATAGAATTGTAATATTTCACATCACCTGTGACTTCCATTCCAAACCAATTGGGTTTATTAAACTGTTCCGTTTCCCTATTCAACTCGACTTCTGCTACCGTCAGTCCTTGATTTTGACCAAAGAATTCGTCTACTTCGATAATATGCAGCCCCGCAGGAATGATGTATCGTACCTTGTCGATGACTCCGCGCTCACAAAGTCGAAGGAGTTCCATGGCATCTGCCAGCGGTATGTTTTTTTCCCATTCATATCTTGAGCTTCCTGCATCATTGCCAATACCTTTAATGGTGATATAGGCCTGATCCCCATTGATTCTAATGCGTACTGTTCGTTCTGGCACAGAACTAAGATATCCTTGGGTGATCCTGGTTTTTGCAATGGCTTCCTTTTTGTAGGCATCTGAGGTCACCAGGTATTTTCTTTCTATTTCCTGAGGCATAAAGATTTGAGTTTTAATTTGCCAGTGGTTTATCGATCATTCCGATGACTCGTTTTATGGCCTGGAGATAATTAATGTTTTCTATTCCTGCTAAGCCAATTTCGTTTATCGCCTTTAGAATATCGTCCATTTCGGTAGATTCGATACAAATGGTTTCCACCCGGGCACCATTGATCAATACGGAGCCTGTTTCACAGATTGCATTATTCACCAGATACGCACTGCGTTGTTTGTGAATACGAACAGCCACCAACTTTGGGTGTCCCTGTACCATTTCCAAAAATGCGGCCATGTGGATATTATTTTGATCAAAAGTGGGCATGTCTGCCTGTAATGCCGGAAATATTTCATCCCTCAAAGCATCGACAGATATTGGAAAAACTACTTTCAACAGTGGGTTCCATTTCTCCAAGCCCTGTTTGGTTTCTATCAGGGTCTTGATGTCTAATAGGCCGTCCCTGATTTTGGTATTGTTATGAGTAATGGCTCTGGATACAATATAGATTTCGTCACTGTGCCGGTCCCAGAGATTTTCCGGAACCGGCATTGACAATCGGGCCATTCGTTTGACAGCCCAATCAAAATTTTGGCCGAAGGTTCTAAATTCAAAGCGAGGCTGTACCTTATCCATTCCCATCTGCTCTTTCATTTTTTCATCCTTTTGAATATGAATTAGGTTTTGTAAGAAATTACCTGCTCACAACCATTGGATCAATCATTAGAAGTGCCTCTCGATGGTGTATTAAATATCACCAGGTTAATAGAACCATCAGGTTGGCGACCATATGATTTCTTACCCACCAGGTTGATAGCCAGGAAATCCAATGCAGCAACTAATACTCCTGAAGCATTCTCAAGATATACTGCATCTCCTGTAGAGCTCAGTCCAAATTCAACGGCGTATTCGCCAGAAGTGTATTCTGTTTTTAATACCAAAAACCCCATGGACGGTATGATCGTCCCTGCATTAAGCAATCTTTTAGCTTTGCTACCACCCGATGTTTTAATGCCTTCGTCATAAAATGCATAGCCGCTGATGTCAGCTGGGATATCCGACGCATTGTATATTTCTACCCAGTCAGGATCAGACGCATCTTTGGTTCCATCAGACAATACTTCGTTGATATACAGTTTAAGGATATTGGATGCTCCGACCGTATAATTGGCATAGGATGTATTTACAGCAGGATACCTGGATGTAAAACCTTCGATGTTTTTGACTTCGATAAAATATTCGACCTTGCTTCCGAATATTTGTGCAGGTATCGTGCTATGATATTGGTAGGGAGTTTCATGTTGCATCGCCAGCGAGGTAAATGTACCTTGGGCCGAAGCCCTGTAAGCCAATATGGCGGTGGCGATTCCCTTTAAATCAGTGATTCGGGCAGTTATACTTACACTATCCGATGATTTTGGAGCTACTGGTACGGCGGTCACCTCCGATATCAATGCGGGTCCATTAAAGAGGTCATCCTTCACACAGGCATTCATCATGATGAAAAAGCCAATTGAAACATATAATAAAGTTTTAACTTTCATGATATTGAATTTAGAGGTTCTATTAAAAGTTTATTTCAAATCGAAATCCGAGCATACCATAGTCATCACCCGCTTTTCCTTTTGAGTCTGCTACCTGAGTCGGGTCTTTGGTAAGCGCTCCCGTCAAGTCATAACCTACAAACAATTTATTCTTTCCATTGGCGTACCGGTCATGATTGACATAACTATAGTTTAACTGGAATCTTACGTTTTTGTCGGCATAGAAATTGACACCTGCCGTGTATCCTTCGGCTGATCCCCCGTAGATATCTTTGTCATTCAAGTTGATATAATCATATCTCAAGGCCAGTTCGATATCCCCCCATTTTTTTCCGCGATAGGGCTGGCTAAACTCCGCTTCGGTTTTATTATAAAATTGTTTTCCACCAAACAATAACCATGCGGCTTGAGCATAAAATCCATCAAAATCCAGACTTACCAAATCGCTATTGCGGTGCACTCTATTCATGATATACTCTCCCTGGACGCCTAATCCTTTGTAATAGGCCGCCAACTCCACATTGTTCATGCTGGAGTAATTAAAATCCGGGATCACATCCGTATCCAGGTATTTTTTGCGATTAATACTGCTTAGTGATCTGGTACTGTAACGTATCCCACCATATTCACTTACATCTACACTCGTCTTTGGTTGACGATACGAATGCGCCAGGGCAAGGTGTCCCCCATATTCTGTACTAGTGCCAAACGGTTGGAGAGCTAATTTGCTAGTCCAGCTGATACCTTCATCTCTACCATAATCCTTGTTGTTATCCTCTACAAATATTCTGGTCTCTGCATCTTCTACTGCCTGGAAAAACAAACCACTGGATACTAAAAAATATTTTGCGCTATAACTGGTCTCCCAGCCAATGTGCCTGGATGGGGTCATTGCTACAATCGCCATTGGTCTCTCCAGAAAATTAAGATACCTGGAAGAAGAGGTTTGTGACATTGAAAATCGCTCTTTAAAATTGCCTATCCGTGAAGCGAGTCCATTGCGAAAGTCATATTGTATGTATGCATCATTCAGTTCTAGTATGCCATTGGAAAAATCAAGGTCTATCTCTCCATACCAATTTTTTGTAAGATTGGTTTTGGTAGCAAATCGAGCCCTGCGAATGGAGGCACCATTTCCTATGGGATTCAATGTGTTTTTTGAAAACACCTGTCCATCAACCTGCACCCTGATGTCAAACCATAATCGATACGATTGATCTGCAGATTCGAAGACAAGTATTCCATTTCTGTTTTCTACATCCAGTGGTGATCTGCTAACTATTCTGCCGTATTGATTAAACCGATCCTGGCTCGTGGAATCCTGTGCAAAAGCAACTTGTATAATCATTGCCATCGCTGCTGTGATTAATAGTTTTTTCATAATCAATAATTAAAAATTGAAAAAAACATTATCTAATAAGAAATCGGTGCCCAAGAAAAGAATTGAATAAATGACAGAGGCAGGACTATTCTATAACCCTACAGCAGTAGAAGAAAAACCTTTGATATAAAATAGTCCGATAAAGTTCAATTCTACTCATCATCGACCTATTCACATTGTTGATAATCAGTATCAACGCGGGTATAAAGTTATAGGCTAACCTTACCGATCACCCTGATACTCATCAGTCTGGATTATGATCTCGACCAAATGCTATTGTATCTCTTTCCTCTTATTCTTCAAGTAAGTGCCACTATCAAACCATTCATGATCCTTGGAGAAAACAAGGTGCTTTTTGGCGGTAATATTTTTTTGTTGCGCAAAATTTGGTGCGTAGTCAGTGGAGGAAGCATAAACACGAATTCATCCTTATGTTCTTCGAGAATGCGCCCTCGTTCCGTTTCGTTTTGTGGCGCTTCCACATAAGAAATTCTTTTACTCGTCGTTTCTTTATGTATCTCGAATACCGGTCCCAGTATTTGTTCAGAAAAAGATAAATGTACCGGTTGACTGCCGGAAGATTTTAATCTGAACCGATACAGTTCTCCTTTTAAGAACAAATGGATACAACCTCGTTCGACAATAATCGAAGTTGTTTTTTGCCATGTTGTAGTATGTTCCCTAAGTTTTTTAATTAATTGCTCATAGGATTGACTACTACGTTTTTTGACCACCCTATAAAATGTAGATACTTGCATCTGATCCGGTGAAAAATAGATCGACAAGATAGAGGCTGGGTTTTTGGATGATTGTAACCTGGCGAGAGAAGCAAACCTATGATGGCCATCGGCGATAATGACTTTATTAATTTTTTTTTCAAATAGCGATGTGATTTTTTTAATTAAGACCGGGGCATCCACCCTCCATAATTTTTGAGTAGTAGTGAGATCGGGAAACCTGATCCTCAGGATTGGTTTGCTTTTTATTTTTATAGCTTCAAACTCCTGCTGGAGCGTCTTCTGGTGAGGCATCAGCAAGGCGACCGGTTTGATCATGGCTTTACGGGAGGTAAGCAGGGCTTTGTGCAGTTTTTCTTTTTTTGAAATCGTCTGCTCGTGTTTTAAAATGTTTTGATCGTTATATTCCTGCATGGAGGTCATCGCGACCAAACCGGTAGACAAGTTGTTTTTGTTTTTTATTTCTACCAGGTAATAGGCCGGTTGAAGAGCAACCTGCTTGAATAAACCGGCATCAAACAGCGCATTAAAATCGTCCCGCATAGATTGATAAAAACTATCATCAAATCCAGTTTTGGATAGATCAGGGATATGGCCGATAAAAGGACTGATGTGCATGACGCTGTCTTGACTCCAGGCTTTAAAAGTATTGCTACTTTCTCTAATTATGCCATCATTTTACAAAAGGCAGTTCACACACGGTCGCCGCCAGTAGTTTTTCTCCTGCCTTAATCTGTATGGATGTACCCGGCCTGGCGAATGCTGTTTTGACATAACCCATCCCAATAGGCATAGACAATATAGGTGACACGGTTCCAGATGTGACTTCTCCAATAGTTTCATTTTGCATGGACCAAATCGGATAGTGCTGGCGTGGTACTCTACGGTCATCTACTTTGAATCCCACCAGCTTTTTATCCACTCCCGCTTTTTTCTGCTCCTTGAATTTCTCAGAAGAAGTAAAATCGCCTTTATTCAATTTAGTGATCCAACCCAAGCCTGCCTCGAGCGGGGAGGTGGTATCATCTATATCATGGCCGTATAAGCAGTATCCTTTTTCGAGTCTCAAAGTATCTCGTGCGCCTAAACCTATGGGCTGAATATCATATGACTTTCCAGCTTCGAAGATTGCCTCCCACATAGATACGGCATGTTGTTCATCAAAATACAGTTCGTATCCACCTGCCCCGGTGTACCCTGTTGCTGAAATCAATACATTGTCTATACCTGCCAACCGTCCTTTGGAGAAGGTGTAATACTCCAAATCACTCAGCCGGACTTCGGTCAATGACTGTAATACCTGAGTAGCGAGCGGTCCCTGGATCGCCAACAATGCTGTGCGGTCAGAGATATTGATGACCCTGGTATCAAAGTTGTTGTGTGACAAGACCCAATTCCAGTCTTTATCGATATTGCCGGCATTGACTACCAGCATATAGGCTTGTTCTCCATCTGTGCATTGATCTTCGTCAAGACGATAGACCAGGAGGTCATCGACGATTCCCCCATATTCATTGGGCATACAACTATACTGTGCCTGACCTATAGAGAGCCGGGATGCATCATTGGTGGTGATGGATTGAATCAGTGCCAGGGCTTCGCGTCCTTTGATAATGAATTCTCCCATATGAGATACATCAAACACCCCTACTTTATTCCTTACCTGCAGATGCTCTTCTGTAATGCCTTTTGTATAATAGATAGGCATATTGAAACCAGCAAATTCTGCCATCCGGGCACCTAATGCTTTGTGGATCTGAGCTAAAGCGAGTTCTTTCATTCTGTAAAGTTGATACGTAGTATTTTATCTCCGATCTGGATACTATTGACCACATCGATCCCCTCTATCACCTGCGCGAAAATCGTATAATTGCCATCCAGGTGAGGGGTGGGGCTGTGGGTAATAAAAAATTGACAGCTCTCGGTATGGTTACCACTGGAGGCCATTCCTACCATGCCTGCTTTGTTATAATAGATCTGCGGTGTCTCCGATCGGATACTATAATCCATAGATCCATAGCCGTCACCCCGGGGACATCCGCCTTGAATGACAAAATTGGGGACTACCCTGTGAAAATACTTACCATTATAAAATTCTGACTTGGATAGGCGCACAAAATTGAGGACTGTGGCAGGAGCTATCTCTTTTAATAGTTTTATCTTGATGGATCCCTTGTCTGTCACTATTTCAGCAACAGCGGTGACCCCATCCAGCGTAAAATCTGCTGCTGTGAGCTTTTTATAATTTGTCATATGGCTCAAAGGAGTACTCGTACCCTTCAAGGCATTGAGTGTCTTATCGAGCATATACTGAGCATAAGGGGTCGTTGGAGTTGGGTTATTGGCCAGCGTCGTTTTGATTTGTTCGATAGCTGCTGGATCTACGATGGATTTCAGTCCCAGGCTTTGATCTTTAACAGAAGATTCGATGATTTCCAAAGCAGCATCATCCCCGGTAGCCAGCTTATCCATAATATAGGCTATGATGTTCTTTTTTACAGATTCTCCCGAACCACCAAATGCATTATTGAAATACTTACTCTTTAAGGATTCGATACCGGATTCCATCACTGCAGCGTGTATGGCAGGAATGTCAGATTGCCGGCCTGCTTCCAACAAATAATTGATGTTTTTTGGGTCGCTGCCCAGTGCTTTGAGGCAAGCTATTTTTTCCTGGATATTGTCAGATCGGCCAAAGATGGATTTTAGCTCACCATTGATATTGCCTTTGGTGATGGCATAGGCATAAGAGTAGTTTTTGTTGGCGATGGCCAGCAGAGGGACTTTGACTTGCCAGGGTATGTTTTCCCGGGCTATATTGCGGTATTCATTAGCATCTGCCTCTCTGCCAAAGTCATTGAGATAGTTGAGGGCTGCAGTGGCGACAGATATAGAACTATGCCTGATGGCCGTGAGTATGATCGTTTTTACTTGTTGGTAATCAAAATTACTTAACGATCTTAGTGCATTGCTCACCATTCTGGTATCCTGATCCTGGCTGATGACATTGGTCAGCGTTGTCAGGGCAGTGGAGGATTTTGTTTTACCCAACGCCAGTATCAAGGCTAGTTTGACATCCGGATTGTTTTCTTTTGCAGTCGATTCATTGAGCAAATCTGCCTGACCTGAGAGATCGAGATTTTTTGCCCTGGACAGATAGTGAGCTGCCATTAGCCTCACTTCTTGAGGGTAGATCTCACCAGTGGCATATTTAAGGGCAATAGTGGTGCCGGCCGGATCGACAATACCTCTGAGCATATATCGATAGATGCCCCTGATTTGGCCTAATAATAATAAGGTATCGGTCGGTTCGTAGGTCTCTACGGTGGCCATAGCATGAAGAAAATCTGCTGTGCCTGTTCTTCCAATAGCTTCAAGGATAGCACTATTGATGGAAGAATTGATTCCTGCTGTATCATACTGTCGGAATGCACCGATCAGGGCCGATTGACTTCTGGGCGACCCGATCAGACCCAGGCTGTACGCAGCCGCTGCAGATACGGACACGTTGGCATCATGTAGCATGTAACTCAAGGTATCGATGATACTGGAGTCGCGGACAGAGCCGAGTGCGGCGGTAGCTGCATATCTCACAGATGGGTCGGTAGCTCCAAAATAGGATATTAGTGCCTGGAGATCCTGGTCATTCTGGGCCTGCAGGACATTTCTGATCGTGGAGTCTTGTAATCGAATCTCCACAGACTGCGTATCGATCTCGGCTGCTATCTGATCCTTTTTTACCGGGATACATGATTGATTAATAATAAAAAGTCCTAATAAAAATATAGATATGATTCTCATGAATAGATAAATAAATAAATCTGTCTTTTGCGGGCAACTTCAAAAATTTATATGCTTTCTGCTCGAGAAAGTTTGTCTCTGCAAAAAACGATTATCTGTTGCCTTAAAAAATCGTCCGCAAATTTAGTTATTAAACCCAAATAAAAAGTATCCGCATTGCTAAGCCTACCTCCTGTCACTTTTATTACAGTCCAGCCTATTAAACAAAAAACCTTTGGGTCTCAGACTCAAAGGTTGATCATCTTGCGCCAGATGTGGCATAATGTGGTGTTTTTTAGACTGCCGCATGCAATCTCGAATACTCCAGGACTTTGTGCACACTCTTCAGGGAGGGTCTGATACGGAGGTTTTTAAACCGATCTATGAGTTCATGGATCTGCTGGTCTTCTTCCGCGGTGTCACCAGGTTCATGGTCTATTCCACCCAGGTTATTTGATACAAGTTCTTTTTGTGTAAAGGTTTTTGCCATAAAGTTTGATTATTGATCATAAATGAATTTACAATATAAAAACTGCCCTAAAGCAATGATTATTGCAATCTTATGAAACTTTCTACTGTTAAATAAATAAGCGCTTGTTTATCAGAGAAGTATACAATCGCTTTTTATCTACTTTTAAAGAAACCAATGCTTTGGGAGGGGACTACGCTATTCAATATGCCTGTTTTTTCTAATAAACTCGGATTCATTCTTATTAAAAACTCTTATTGACCTTAAATTGCTTCAACTTTTAATTCAAGAAGCCATCTAGTTGAATTGTTTCTCCTGCATGTAAGCGTATTTGTTTTAATTTCTCTTTGTACCGGACAACATAAGAACCGCCCTGATCGGATTTTATGGAAACTTTTGTCAGGGCACCCCCTTTCCAATCGATATTAACCGTACAGGCGCCTCTCGACCTCAGTCCATGTATTGATCCTTCGGACCAGGCAGCAGGAACAGCAGGCAACAGGTGAATCTCTCCGTTTTGTGATTGCAATAACATTTCAGCAATGGCGGCAGTACCTCCAAAATTTCCGTCTATCTGAAACGGAGGATGGGTGTCAAATAAGTTGGTGAGAGTGCTTTTTCGCAACAATTCATTCAGGTTTTCCAGCGCCTTTTCTGGTTCAAGTAATCGAGCAAACAAGCTTACAATCCATGCTTTGCTCCACCCGGTATGTCCGCCGCCATTGGCCAGTCGCCGTTCGAGTGTTTTTTTTGCTGCCTGAAAATACACCGTGTCATTGGGTGATATCAGGTTCAATGGATACAAACCAAGCAAGTGCGAAATATGTCGGTGTCCTGGTTCTACTTCTTCATAATCTTTGATCCATTCCTGCAAGGTTCCATTTGCTGAAACCTGTAGAGGAGGCAGGAGTTTTTGGGCGTCCTTCACTTGCTTTACCAGGCTCGCATCTACATTCAGTTTTCGGGCTGCTTGAGTGAAATTGTTGAACAGGGCGTTGACGATATGAATGTCAACCGTGGGCATGTAACATAATTGTGACTTTTCTTTTGGATTCGTATTTGGTACATAAAATACATTTTCCGGAGAGTGTGATGGATTGGTCACCAGGAAGCCTTCGGGTGATTTAATCAGGTAATCCAATACAAAAGAAACAGACCCTTTAATCATCGGATAGGCAACATTCCGCAAGTAACCCATATCCTGTGTAAATTCATAATGGTCGTAAAGGGCAAAGGTCATCCATGAACCGTCCAGGGGTGTAATCCCCCACACTCCATCCATTACTCCTGTTACTCCAAAGGGATCGGTAAGGTGATGCATCGTCCAGCCTCCTGCATTATACATTTCTTTGGCGGTCACTGCTCCTGAAGTAGTCAGCTCCCGCATAAAACCCGACAACGGGATAACTGTTTCCGGAAGATTGCCGGTTTCGGCGGGCCAATAGTTCATTTGCAAGTTGATATTGGTATGGAAGTCGGCATTCCATGGTGCATCATAAAGATCATTCCATATACCTTGCAGGTTGGCTGGCAACCGACCTGGTTTTCTGGATGAGTTCATTAAAAGGTAACGGCCATACTGATAGTAGAGCGTGATAAGTCCCTGGTCGGATTTTCCTTCTTTCATCCGGGCCAAACGTTCGTCGGTTGCCATACTCTTCAATTCATCGTCGCCCAACGAAAATTTCACACGATCAAAAAGTAGCTGATGATCTTGTGTATGAATTGCTTTTAGTTGGCTAGGTTTAAATTTTTCTGCTTTTGCAATGATTGTTTTGCAAATACCCAAAGGGTCAAGTTGAGGGTCCGTATCTAGTTTTTTAAGGTTATAGTCAGTTGCCCCTGTAATAACAAGCACTATGTTTTTCACCGACTGAAGATGAAACCCTGTTGACTTATTGGTTATTATAGGTTCTATCTTTCCATCGACTGATAAAATTTTCATTGTGGCAGCATATCGCATGTGCTTTCCGGGCAGACCTTTGTTTGGTTCCTCGGCATCCACGATTTGTCCTGTGTAAAAAGCCATCCCCTTTTCATTTTTATAAATATTGGTATAAAAAGGAACAAAAGGTGGATCTGATTTTTTTCTTTTATCCTTATTCTCGATATCGTTATCGTATTCCCGCGAAAGAAGCACATCGGCATTAAAGACCATTTCGGCGTTAATACTGATCACTATAATATCTTGTGGCGCAGAAACAAAAACTTCTTGAGTAACTTTATTTCCATCAATGGCGTATTCTGATTTTGCAATACCGTTGTGCAGATTCAGTGATCTTTTGTACACAGTTGGCTCTGTCTTCCATTGGTAATTGATAAAAAGATTTCCCAAAGGTTGGTACGACCGGATTCGCGGAGGTGTTCCCACCATATAATTATTGGCCAGGTCCAACGCTTTATTATATTCCTGATGAAATATGGCTTGCTGAATTTCGCCAAGATGAGCCCTTGCTTGCGGATTGTTGTTGTTTGTTTTTGATCCGGCCCATACACTTTCCTCATTAAGCTGGATGTTTTCGTGCAGGTAATCGCCATAAATCATCGCACCCAACCTACCATTTCCAACGGGTAAGGCTTCCGTCCATGTTTTTGCAGGCTTCGAGTACCAAAGCGCTGGAGTTTCGGTTTGACAAAAAACTACTAAGTAGCCTATGAGGCAAAACAGCGTCAGCATTACCTTCCTTTTATTGGTCATAATTTTATTTATCTTTTTCTTTTTTGGGTCGTACCC
>Ga0138256_10001369_pt1 | contig 26305 bp, 26 predicted proteins | sample KNB2016incub_MG_FD_105486 | JGI IMG/M metagenome (GOLD analysis project Ga0138256, IMG submission 105486) | Active sludge microbial communities from wastewater in Klosterneuburg, Austria - KNB2014incub_MG | ecosystem: Engineered > WWTP > Activated sludge > Unclassified | place: Austria...
TAATGGTTGTCAGAATAGTTTATCAATAACAGTTGCCGAGCCACTTGTTCTATCGGCTTCATCTTCATTTGCTCCGGTGGTTTGTAATGGAGAAAGTAATGGTGTCATCACCATTAATTCTGCCGGAGGTGTTACTCCGTATCAATATTCAATTGATGGAGGAACTACATGGCAAGCCAGCAATATATTTAATGTGCAGGCTAATCCATATACAGTAACTATCCGTGATGCCAATAATTGTATAACAACTCAATCAGTTACTGTTACCGAACCAGCAGCATTAACAGCAAGCTCAGCTAACAGCCCCGCCAGTTGTGATGGAGGTGATGATGGAATTATTAATATAACCGCTGCCGGTGGAAATGTAGGGTATGAATATTCAATTGACAACGGTACTACCTGGCAGGCTAGTAATATATTTAATACAGGTCCGGGCAATTTTACAATAACAGTTCGAGATGGTAAAAATTGTACAACTTCATTTCCAACAACTGTGGCATTGGCAAATAATTTCACTTTTACGCCGCAAACTGATGCAGTTATTTGTGAAGGAGCTTCAACGCAGTTGGAATTAATTTCAAATGCTACTCAATATAGTTGGTCGCCTGCAACAGGATTAAGTGATGCGACTATTTCAAATCCTGTGGCTAACCCGACTATTACTACGCAATACACCGTAACAGCAACGTTGGGAAGATGCAGTGCAGATGATATAGTGATTGTAAATGTAAATGCGGCACCAATACCTGATGCAGGTACTGACGGATATATTTGTTATGGGCAAACCTATCAACTTCAAGCATCTGGAGGTACACAATATCAATGGACACCGGATACTTATCTGAATAGTGCAACAATTGCAAATCCTGTAGCAGCCGCAACAAAAGATATTACTTATACGTTGTCCATTTTGTCCGATGCGAATGGTTGTCCATCGCTAACAACTGATGAAGTGTATGTAGATGTGACACCGCCAATTAAAGTAACAACATTACCTTACGATACGATTGGTTATAGTGGAGATCAGTTTCAACTGTTAGCCGTTCCAAACGATTCCGATGTTATCAATTATTTATGGACACCATCCAAAGGATTAAATGATCCTCGGATTCATAACCCTACTGTTACGTTGGGAGCTAATGGAGATGTAACACAATACCAGGTTATTACTTCAACAATTGCAGGATGCAAAGGCGAAGGTTATATAACAGTTAGAGTATATAAAGGTCCTGACATTTATGTGCCAACTGCTTTTACACCAAACGGTGATGGAAGAAATGACAGGTTTTTACCAGTGCCTGTTGGAATTAAATCACTGAATTATTTCCGTGTGTTTAATCGCTGGGGTCAACTGCTCTTTCAGACAAAAACTTTACATGATGGATGGGATGGAAAATTCAATAGCACTCAACAAGCTTCCGGTGTATATGTGTGGATGATTGAAGCGGTTACTAACCAAGATAAGGTGATTACTAAAAAAGGAACGGTAACCATAATAAGGTAAAATTTCTCTTATCAAAATAATAATATCAACAGCAATATTGGCTTATTAACAGCTAGAGGATTTAATTCGGTAGCTTTTTTGCGAACCCTTATTTTTGCTGCATACAATTTCCCTTTTCAATTTAGAAGGGAAAAATAATAAAAGCAGCATGGTAGATGTAATACTTGGCCTCCAATGGGGCGATGAAGGAAAAGGAAAGATTGTTGATTTTTTTGCTAAAGATTATGATGTAGTTGCCCGTTTTCAAGGCGGTCCAAATGCCGGACACACTTTGTATGTTAACGATAAAAAGGTAGTACTTCATCAAATACCTTCTGGAGTTTTTCATCAAGGCATTATTAACCTTATCGGCAATGGAGTTGTATTGGATCCTATTACATTAAAAAAGGAATGTGACACAGTGGCTTCTTTTGGTGTTGATTTGAAGAAAAATCTTTTCATTGCAGAAAGAACACATCTGATTATTCCAACACACAGGGCTTTGGACAAAGCTGCTGAGTTAGCAAAAGGAAATGAAAAAATCGGTTCTACTCTAAAAGGAATTGGCCCAACTTATATGGACAAAACCGGCCGTAATGGTTTGCGGGTCGGCGATTTGCTGGATAAGGATTTCAAAAGTCACTACAATAAGTTGAAAGCAAAACATCAGCAGTTGCTGGATAATTATAATTTTCAGGAAGATATTGCTGACTGGGAAAATGATTTTTTTGAAGCGGTTGAGTTCTTAAAACAATTGAATATTGTTAATGGCGAATACTTCATTGATGAAAAAATTAAAGAAGGAAAAAGAATTTTAGCGGAAGGTGCACAAGGTACTATGCTGGATGTTGATTTTGGTACTTTCCCGTTTGTTACATCTTCTAACACCACTACGGCTGGTGTTTGTAGTGGCTTAGGCATTGCTCCACAGCATATCCGTGATGTAATAGGAATTACAAAGGCTTATTGCACCAGAGTTGGCAGTGGACCTTTCCCAACAGAGCTGGAAGATGAAACTGGCGAAGAGTTACGGAAACTTGGAAGTGAATTTGGTGCCACCACCGGCCGCCCAAGACGCTGCGGCTGGATTGATCTGGTAGCTTTAAATTTTGCCTGTATGATCAACGGCGTTACTAAAATTGTAATGACCAAGGCTGACGTATTAGACACTTTCAAAGAATTACAGGTTTGCACGGATTACAATATAGATGGCAAAAATACAAGGCAAATGCCTTTGCAAATGGAAAGAACAAAGCCAGTTCCTGTGTATAAAAGTTTTCCGGGCTGGAGTACTTCTAGCAGTGCAGCGAATTTGTATAGTAATTTGCCTGATACTATGAAAGAGTATATTAACTTTATCAACGGTTATATTGGAGTAAATGTTCATTATATCTCCAATGGGCCGGGAAGAGAACAGATAATTGAAGTGAAATAATCTTTACGTTTTGTATTAAATAAAAAAAAGTCATCTAAAAATTTGGCGAATTAAAAACTTCGCTGAAATTTTACATAATAATCCTGTTGAGACTATGGCAATTAAACCAGTAAAAGGAAGTAAGACTTCTGAAAATGCTAATTCAGCTTCTGAAAAAGCTGCAGCAAAAAAACCATCTTCTAAACCTGCGAAGGACGAAGAGGATGACGATGATGATCTTTTAGATGAAGAAGAGGTAAAGCCTTCCAAGAAAGGCGCAAAAGCTGCATCTAAAAAAGGCAAAGACGATGACGACGATGATGATGATTCTGCCGACGAAAAAGATGATTGGGAAAAGCCTGAAGCAGAAGAGGAAGAATGGGATCCTGATTTCGAGGAGTTCGACACTCCTTCATCTAAAGGAAAAAAAGCTGGCAAAAAAGCTGCCGACGATGATGACTTTAAAGTGGATGACGAATTTAAAGATCTCTTTGATGACAAAGATGATTTTGACGACGATGATGATGACTCCTCCGATGATTATTAACAGAACAGCAATGTTCAGGTAAATTGAATAACACTACCATTACTAACTGCATTTTCGCTATAAGTGATTTTGAACTGACGAAGAAAAAAGTGCTGAACTGGGCAAAACAGTTCGGCACTTTTTGTTTTTTAGACAATCATCAGTATCAAATAAAGCCACATGCTGTGGAATGCTTACTAGCTGCAGGTGTAAAAAGAAGCATTAGCTTAAATGCGGGAACTGCTTTAGAGCAATTACAAGGTTTTCTTGATGAAAAACATTCTTGGTTGTTTGGTCACCTTGGTTATGATTTAAAAAATGAAATTGAAGAACTCTCGTCAGCCAATGCTTCAACTATTAAGTTTCCAGATTTGTTTTTCTTCGAACCGGAAGTTGTTATAAAGCTATCGGAGAAAGAAATTTTTATTGAGGCTATAGATCCTAAAGGAATTTTTAAAGCTATATCCGAAGTAAATATTAATGAAGTTATTCAGTCAGATGAGAATCCATTGAAGGTTGAAAGCAGGCTTTCGAAAGAGGAATACATTTCCACCATAAAAAAATTGCAGCAACATATTGTTCGTGGAGATTGTTATGAAATTAATTTTTGTCAGGAATTTTATGCTACCAATGCTGTTATCGATCCCGTTGATGTGTACCAGAAGTTGAGCAACATTTCACCCAATCCATTTTCGGCTTTATACAGAATGAATAATCAATGGTTGATTTGTGCAAGCCCGGAACGATACATTAAGAAAAGCGGAAGTAATATTCTTTCCCAACCTATTAAGGGAACATCAATCAGGATAAGAGATAATGATGAGAAAGATGGAATCAGCCGCCTGGATTTATTCAATAGTGCAAAAGACCGGTCAGAAAACGTTATGGTTGTTGACCTGGTTAGAAATGATCTGGCAAAAATTTGTGAGGAAGGCTCCGTTAAGGTGGATGAGTTATACGGTATTTACTCGTTTCCGCAGGTTCACCAAATGATTTCAACTGTAAGCGGAACACTTAAAAGCAAAATGCCTTTTGCTGAAATTATCAAGGCTACCTTTCCAATGGGTTCTATGACAGGTGCTCCAAAGAAAAGAGTGATGGCGTTAATCGAAGAGTATGAACAAACCAAGCGGGGAATTTTTTCAGGAGCTGTTGGCTATATAAATCCATATGGCGACTTTGATTTCAATGTTGTGATACGCAGCATACTCTATAATGCTTCTGCAAAGTATATTTCCTTACCTGCTGGATCAGCTATTACATTCTACAGCGATCCCGAAAAAGAATGGGAAGAGTGCCTGATGAAAGCAGAGGCAATGAAAAATGTGCTAGAGTAAATACAGCTAATTACCTAATCTTGCTTGTAGATGAATTTAGCAAACCGGTAATACTCTCATCCAGAATTTGGTACCGCTTGGCTACAAAGACGTTCATTTTTTGTGTTGGTAATCGAAGATCGTATTTGCCATTGAGAGCAATTTCATTGTCGAAGTTTGGATTATAGCGATTAAAATCAGCTAAGTTCATATCAATGTATTTCAGAATAACGGAAGAACTAAACCGCCCTTTGATTTTATACGAGGTTGAAGAATTGAGTTCTTCTTCTTTCAGGTTAGGACCTGAATTTAATACAAGATCTTTCAATTCACTTTTGGTTACAGTAGTAATACCCCCTTCGCCTTCAAAAATATAATGAACTCCGATGAACTTCTTTACATGATTCATGGTCTCATTCGGCAGATAATTTTGAATCGTCCAAAAATCCTTGCTTCCGCCACTTTTCCTGATAGCTTTTTGAACATTTCCTGGGCCGCTATTATAAGCGGCGATTACTAACAGCCAATCACCATACTGAGCATAGAAATCTGTAAGCAATCTTGCTGCGGCATGAGTACTTTTGATATAGTCTAATCTTTCGTCGTTATTCCCGTTAATTCTCAGACCGTATTCTTTTGCGGCTGCAGGCATAAAAGCCCACGGACCAACAGCACCCGATCTGGAAATCATATTGTATTTCAATCCTGATTCAATAACTGCGAGATATTTTAATTCGCCGGGTAATCCATGCTGAGTAAGAATTTCATCCATCATATCCAGCTTAGGCTGTGCCCAATCCTTCATATTCTCAAACCCTTTTTTATTCTTCTTAATATAGTTCTGAACAAAACTGATTGCCATTGGATTTAATTTGGCTCCGGTTAAACCGTCGCCAAATACAGCTGTTGTAAAAAGATTTTTAAAATCCTTTTTAGGATCATTTCTGTTTATTCCATCTTGTTGAAGTGAATCCTTATTAACAGTCGTGTCACTTAAAACAGCATCGCTGCTAATATCCGGTTGAATGCCCGCAGCTCTAGCCACTTGTACCAGTAAAAACCCGGCAACACTCATTACTGCTATTTGTTTTAATTTTCTCAAACCTATTGATAATTAACGTTTTAAAATCATTTACCTGCCATAAGCAGGTGCGAAATGCGCAGCAAAGGTACTTCATTAAAACGGTTTGACATCACTTGAAGTCCAAACGGCATGTTATTGCTATGTTTGAAGAGTGGGAGAGAAATGGCGGGAATGCCGACCAGATTGGCCATTACTGTATAGATATCAGCGAGATACATTGCGATAGGATCGTCCATTTTTTCACCAGCTTTAAAAGCTGTAACTGGTGAAGTTGGGAGTAAAATGAAGTCAAACTCCTTGAAAATCAGTTGGATATTGTCATTTAACAAATTTCTAACTTTTTGTGCCCGGGTAAAGTAGGCATCATAAAAACCGGCACTAAGTACAAAAGTGCCTAACATGATTCTTCTTTTTACTTCTTTACCAAAACCTGCCGACCTGCTTTGTTTATAGAATTCTATCAGTTCAACTCCAGGTGCTGTTGAACGATAGCCATATTTTACACCATCAAAACGGGAAAGATTTGACGAAGCTTCGGCTGTGGTGAGTACATAATAAGCTGGTACAACATAATCGAGCAGATCAAAATCTACAGCCTCAACAATATGACCTTCTTGTTTGATAAGTTCTATCTTCTTTTTAATGGCGGCACTAATTTCAGGGTCAAGACCAGGATGTGATAAAGCAGTTTCGAAATATGCAAAACGATATTTTTTATCGGTTGAAAGTTCTTTCGAATAAGCAGGAACTTCTTTGTGCGAAACAGTGCTGTCAAACTCATCCGCACCAGACATTACTTCCAATAGAAGGGCAACATCAGGAATGTTTTTTCCAAAAATGCCAATCTGGTCAAATGATGAGGCGTAGGCAATTAGCCCATAACGGGAAATTCTGCCATAGGTCGGTTTAAGACCTATTATGCCACAGAAATCTGCTGGTTGACGAACAGAACCTCCTGTATCACTACCCAGAGAAACCATGCAACAGTCAGCTTGAACAGCTACAGCCGAACCGCCCGAAGAGCCACCCGGCACTCTTGATTCATCCAACGCATTTAGCACTTTTCCATAAGCCGAATTTTCGTTGGTGGAGCCCATCGCAAATTCATCACAATTCAAATTGCCGATGATAATGGCATCTTCTGCAAGTAACCTTTCGACTGCCGTTGCAGAATAAATAGAAGTAAATTTTTTAAGAATATTTGAAGAGGCAGATACTTGATGATCTTTATAACAGATAACATCTTTTAATCCGATGACGACACCGTGGAGTTTTCCAATAGGAATACCAGATTTTCTTTTTTCATCCAGTTCTTTGGCCTTTTGTAAAACCTCATGAGTGTACACCTCAATAAAAGCATTAAGATGTTTTGTTTCATCTATGCGTTTTAGGTAATGTTCAACCGCCTGTAAACAGGTTGCATTACCTTCCTGTAATTGAGCATGGTATTGCTCAATAGAAGTAAACTCAAACAAAAGCGATGGCTTTAGTGTAAGAAAAAATCAATAGAGGATTACTCTTTTACAGAGTTTTTTACTTCATTTGCACTTTCCTCGATTTCTTTCTTCACATTGGTTTTGGCGTCATTAAATTCACGGACACCTTTACCTAATCCACGCATCAGTTCAGGTATTTTTTTACCTCCGAATAAAAGTAATACGATAACGAGGATGATGATAATCTCGTTAGTACCCAGCACACCCAATAATGTAGGTTGTATCATAATCTTGTAAATTAGAAATCAAAGATAGCAAGTAAAAAAAAATAAAGAAGCAATAAATTTCGATTTACTTCTTATTAACAAAAAAAGCTTTCCTTTTAGGGGAAAGCTTTTCAATATTTTATCTGAAAATTTATTTTGCTGATACAGCCATACGCTTTTCACGGATTCTTGCACTTTTACCGCTACGGCTACGCTGGTAGAACAATTTAGCTCGGCGAACATTACCAGTTTTGTTTAATACTATTGAATCTACATTTGGCGAAAAGAATGGAAAAACCCTTTCTACACCTACACCGTCAGAAATTTTACGAACAGTAAAGCTTGCAGTAGCACCAGTGCCTTGTTTCTTAATCACATCTCCTTTAAAAGACTGGATTCTTTCCTTGCTTCCTTCTATAATTTTATAGTTAACAGTAATGTTATCACCAGCCTTGAACTTTGGAAATTCTTTCTTACCAGTCAGCTGCTCATGTACAAATGCTATTGCGTTCATATTCCTGATTTTTAGGAGGGCAAAGGTAAGGTTGCAAGGCAGAAATACCAAATATAAAAAATCAAAATTGCAGTCTATGCAGGAATTTCTCAACCCCTTAAATTTCAGGCTAAAAGAGAAAATTCAAAATCCCAATCAGACAGGCACCAATTGGGATTTTGAATTTTTTATTTGGAATTTGATTACCTCGCAACGTTTACGGCTCTTTTCTCTCTGATAACGGTTACCTTGATTTGTCCGGGAAAGGTCATTTCCGTTTGAATCTTCTGAGCAATCTCGAATGAGAGTTTATCAGACTCCTGATCGGTTACTTTATCTGCTTCTACAATTACTCTTAATTCCCTGCCAGCTTGAATAGCATAAGCTTTCTCCACTCCATCATAAGCCATAGCAAGGTTTTCAAGATCCTTGATACGCTGCAGATATTGCTGCATAATTTCCCTTCTGGCACCTGGTCTTGCTCCGCTTATCGCATCACAAGCCTGTACAATTGGAGAAATTACATATTGCATTTCCATCTCATCGTGGTGAGCTCCGATGCCATTTACTACTGAAGCATTTTCGCCATATTTCTCTGCCAGTTTTGCTCCAAGTAAAGCATGGCTTAATTCGCTTTCTTCGTCGGGTACTTTCCCAATATCATGTAATAGACCAGCTCGTTTAGCCAGCTTTACCATATTTTGAGGCATTCCCAATTCAGCCGCCATTGTTGCACAAAGGTTAGCTGTCTCCCGGCTGTGCATCAATAGGTTTTGTCCATAAGAAGAACGGAAACGCATACGTCCCACCATTCTTACTAATTCTTTATGCAGGCCATGAATGCCCATTTCTATCACTGTTCTTTCACCAATTTCTCTTACCTGATCTTCAATCTGCTTTTTTGTTTTCTCCACTACTTCTTCAATTCTTGCAGGGTGAATACGTCCATCTGTAACCAGGCGTTGCAAACTCAAACGGGCAATTTCTCTACGTAACGGATCAAATGAAGAAAGCAAAATAGCTTCTGGTGTATCATCAACTATAAGGTCAACACCTGTTGCTGCTTCAATAGCACGGATATTTCTTCCTTCACGACCAATGATCTGACCTTTTATTTCATCACTTTCAAGATTGAAAACAGTAATAGTGTTTTCAATGGCATGTTCAGCAGCAGTACGCTGAATGGTTTGAATGACTATTTTTCTGGCTTCCTTATTAGCTTTCTGTTTAGCATCATCAATTATTTCCTGCTGAATAGCTACTGCTTGAGTGTGAGCTTCATTTTTCAGACTTTCTATTAATTGAGATTTTGCTTCTTCAGCAGTAAGATTGGCTATTTTTTCCAGGCGGCGGATATGTTCTTCCTGATGCTTTTCTAGTTCAGTCCTCTTGATATTGACTAATTCGATCTGGCGGTTCAGGTTTTCTTTGATAACATCATTTTCCTTTACCTGCTTATCAAGATTACCTTCTTTCTGATTGATGGTTTGTTCTTTCTGTTTGATACGGTTTTCCGCATCGTTCATCTTTTTGGTTTTGTCAAAAACCTCTTTGTCATGATTTTCTTTTAGTTGAACGAATCGTTCTTTAGCTTCCAGTTCCTTCTCTTTCCGGATAGTTTCACCTCTTAATTGGGCTTCTTTCAGGATGGTTTGTGACTGGAGTTCTGCTTCTTCTACTTTTTTGTTGGCGTTTTTGGCAAAAATGACTTTACCCAGTATAAGGCCCACTATAAGTGCAGCGGCACCTATGATGATAGATAATATATTCGAATCCATGAATGTTTTTGTTTAAATGTTGCACAATGCTATTTCTTAATAATTAATTCCCCGACAGTTATCGGATAGTTAGCGAAGATACAAAACGGCAACCTAAGTAAGAAAATTGAAAACAGGGGTTACCACTTGTAAAAAAAATGGGGCAATTCAGGACTTTTTAAGCAGACAACAGGATCTATTTGTAGTAAATTGCAACACTAAAAATAAGCAAATGAAAAAATTCCTTTTGATATTCCTTGCTGTTCCATTCGTTTCACTGGCTCAGGATAATGGGAAATCTTTTAAGTTAGTTGGAAAGGTCAAAAAACTGACGCAACAGGCAGACTGGGTGTATTTGCAATACAGAACTAACGGAGATTGGAAAACAGATAGTGCCCAAGTAAAAGATGGAAAATACCAGCTTGCTGGGAAAATTGAAGAACCGGTACAAGGAAGATTAAGGGTAAAATATAGTGAAACTACCGATGGTAATAAAGTAAAAATGGTGGCTGGAAGAGACATGACTTCTGTTTTCTTAGAACCAGGTAAAATAAAAGTGACCTCTGTTGATTCTTTTAGCAATGTACAGGTGAAAGGTTCTTCTGCTCATAATGAATTTGTCAAATTAAACCTAGCAACAAAACCCTTTAATGACAGAACAAAACCGTTGATTGAACAATACAGAGAATTTGCAAAAACAAAAGATAAAGAAAATCAAGACAAAATAGAAGAACAGCTTGATGCTATTGACAATGAAATGAAAGAGAAAGTATATGGTGACTATGTAAAAAATAACCCAAACTCACCTTTAGGTTTATATGCTCTACAGCAATATGCAGGTTGGGACATAAATGCAGACAAAGTAGAACCGCTTTATAATGCGTTGTCTGATGCCAATAAGAATTACCCTTCGGCAGTATCTTTTAAAGAGAACCTCGATATAGCGAAGAAAACAGGGATTGGTAAAATGGCAATGGACTTTACACAGAATGACACATTAGATAACCCAATAAGGTTTTCATCATTTAAAGGGCAGTATGTATTAATAGATTTCTGGGCTAGCTGGTGCGGACCATGCAGAGCCGAAAATCCAGCAGTTGTAAAAGTGTTCAACAAGTATAAAGACAAAAACTTTCACATCATTGGGGTTTCGCTTGACAGAGCAGGTCAGAAGGAAAAATGGATGAAAGCTATTCATGATGATAAACTTGACTGGACGCAGGTAAGTGATTTGAAATTCTGGGATAACGATGTAGCCAAACAATATGGTATCAAAGCGATTCCACAGAATTTGTTGGTAAATCCGGAAGGAATAATTGTTGCCAAAAACCTGAGAGGTGAAGATTTAGAGCAAAAACTTAGTGAATTTATAGATGGAAAGAAGGCATTTAGCCCGAAGCCATAAACTTAATAAAGCCGTTCTTAAAAACCTGCCAGCGGCAGGTTCTTTATTTTTCAGACAATTGACTGTCCAAAAGCTTTTCGATTGAGCCTAATTGTTCTGCAAGGTTTAGTTTTTCAATACCTGCCGCCGCACCTGCATGTTGCTCTGTTGCATACCAGATTAAAACCATGGCTATATAGTCTTGCATATCCTTCCCTGCAAACATGGTTTTGAATTCAAGTATCTTATCATTGATAGTCTTTAATGTTTTTCTTACCACTTCTTCATCAGACGGGTCGATCTTAATGCGGTAGGTCCGGTCACCAATAAGGGCCGAGATAGCAATTAAATCACTCATAAAGTTGGTTTTTTGAGAAATTAAATATTATATTAGTTCCCCAGTAGTTTTTTATTAACAAGTTAGTACCATCATTTAGTCCGGTTAAGGCTCCTAAGGAAACGATTTAATAATATTAAAACGTTTGCCATGTTTGCTAAAATTAAGTCGTCCTTTTTTATTGACGCATTGCGGTTACAAATTAATACGCCAAAAGGTAATTTTCTTCGTGGAGTATTGAAAGATGATACCGGTAATGTATGCCGCACTATTGAAAAGGACATTTTAACTGAAACAGAAGAAATGACCTGGACGGGGTTAAATGATCTGCCGTATGGACGATACACCCTGGAACTTTCGCATGGCGATGATGAAATGAAAATGAATCTAGTGAAAAGGGTGTAATAAACATCACTGTCCCAACATCGCAATGCAACGATCAATCTCTTTCAGGTAACCATTAATTCTTTTTTCAAATTCCTTTTTATCCACCTCACTCATATCCCCGGCACTTACTTTTAAAATGCTTACTTGCTGTTTCAGTTCGTCAACACTTTTTTGCTGCGTTATAACTTTTTTTTCAGCCTCACTCAATTCTTCTTTTAAAATTTTATTTTCTTTGACGATAGCAGTATGCTCCTTCAACAAAAGTTGAAGTTTTTCTTGTATTCGTTTCAGATGTTGTTCTGTGTTGCTCATTTTCTGATTTCGGCCTGTAATTCTTTTTCAAGCGAAGACATAATCTTATTCATCCAACCATCAATTTCTTTATCTGTCAGTGTTTTTTCTTCATCCTGAAAAGTGAAGTTAACTGCCAATGATTTTTTATTGGTTCCCAGCTTTTCACTTTCAAAAATATCAAACAGTTTGATGTCTTGTAATTTATTCAATTTTACTTTCTCAACTGTTTTTTGCACTTCATCCCAAGTTAAGTCGTTAGAAACAATCATTGCCAGATCTCTTTGCACAGCCGGATATTTCGGAATTTCTTTTACCTTGTTTTTTTGTGCAGCAGCCAGTTCTGAAATAACTTCCCAATTCAATTCTGCGAAATAAGCCGGTTGCTTAATGCCGAATTTATCCAATATATTTTTCTTTACCGTTCCGGCTCCTGCAATAATGGTATTGTTTAGTTTGAAAACAATATGATTGTCGAGCTTTGGCACTTCAAAAGTTTCAATCGCATCAGCTGTTAGTCCAAGTAATGTCAAAACTGCATTTACAGCGCCTTTCAAATTATAGAAATCCGCAGCAACTGCTTTTTCTTTCCAGCTGTCTTCATTTTTATTGCCGGTAATTACAAGGCACAGTTTTTCTGCTTCTGCATACCTGCCGGCCGGCGAGGCAGGTTTTCCACTCCCTGAAGTATTATAGGCTTTCCCAAACTCAAATAATCTTAGTGAATTGTTTTTGTGATTCAGGTTATGCGCCACTACTTCGAGTGAAGTTTCAAATAATGAATTGCGAAGAATGTTTAATTCTGCACTAAGGCTGTTCATCATTGTTACCATGCTGCTCAGTTCTTCTTCAGAAAAATATGCAGCATTGGTAATAGAGTTGGTCATCATTTCATTGAATCCCTGGCCCACTAAATAATTGGCAGCTTTCTCTCTGAATATTTCTTTTTCATATTGCTCTTCAACCGAAGGGGTGATAGTGATAGAATTCGGAATTTCAATATTATCCAACCCGTCAATTCTTACAATCTCTTCCACCAGATCGGCAGGTAAACTGATGTCGGGTTTATGATAAGGCACAGCTACTCTTAATTCGTCTATTCCTTCTTTCAATTTTTCAAACCCAAGGCTGTTCAGAATATCCATTACCGCATCAGGGTGGTAATTCTTACCACTCAATTTTTTTATGAAATGCCATTTGATGGCAACTTCTGTTTTTGGTTTTACAGTTGGATAAATATCTACTATCTCTGATGCAATTTCGCCACCAGCAATTTCTTTTATCAAGTTTGCTGCTCTCTTCAACACATTTACTGTTGCAGAAATATCCGTCCCTTTTTCAAAACGGCTGGCTGCATCTGTTCTTAATCCATGACGGAAAGAAGTTTTTCGGGTGATAACTGCATCGAAGAATGCACTCTCCAGAAAAATGTTCTTTGTTGTATCTGTTACTCCACTATGCTGACCGCCAAATACTCCGGCAATACACATTCCTTCATTTGCATCGCAAATCATTAGGTCTTCAGCACTCAGCGTTCTTTTCTTTTCATCCAATGTGATAAAACTTGTTCCTTCAGCTAAATTCTTTACAATGATTTTATTACCGCCAATTTTATTAATATCAAAAGCATGTAAGGGTTGTCCTGTTTCATGCTGAATGAAATTGGTAATGTCGACAATATTATTAATTGGCCGGAGGCCGATTGCTTTCAATTTTTGTTGCAGCCATTTTGGTGAAGCTGCAATAGTTACGTTGGCAATACTTACACCTGAATAACGAGGGCAAGCCTTTTCATTTTCCACTTGTACATCCAATGTCAAAGAAGTATTGTCAACTTTAAAGCCATTTGCATTCGGCAGTTTTGGTTTTATATCTTTCTTATCATGATGGCTTAAATAAGCACAAACATCTCTTGCCACACCCCAATGGCTCATCGCATCCATGCGGTTGGGAGTAAGTCCTATTTCATAGATTATATCATCGTAGGGTTGAAAATATTCGTCAGCAGCCATTCCCACTTTTACATCAGCAGGCAAAACCATAATGCCGTCATGAGAATTTCCCATTCCAATTTCGTCTTCGGCACAGATCATTCCGTGGCTTTCTACACTCCTTATTTTGGCAACTCTCATTGTTAATGGATCGCCTGTAGAAGGATAAATAGTTGTGCCGACAGTTGCCACCACCACTTTCTGACCTGTTGCCACATTCGGTGCACCACATACAATCTGTAAAGGCTCGCCATTGCCAACTGATACTTTTGTCAACGTCAGTTTATCTGCATTGGGATGTTTTTCAGTACTCAGCACTTCGCCAATCAGCAAACCCTGTAATCCGCCTTTCACTTCTTCGTAATTGGTCATGCTTTCTACTTCCAGTCCGATGGAAGTAAGGATGCGGCTTAGCCTTTCCGGTTCTACGGTTACAGGCAGGTATTCACTCAGCCATTTATAGGAAATCGTCATGCCGCAAAGATAAGGAGAGAGGCCTCTCGGCTATCAGATTCGGTAACATACGGCGTTAATATTCATTCCAGAACCTACCGATGCAAAAAGCACAATATCGCCTTTGTCAAAAGCATGTTCTTCAAATTTGCCTTTTTTTACCTGATCAAATAAAGTGGGAATAGTGGCTACAGAGCTGTTGCCATATTTATGTATGTTCATCGGCATGATATGTTCAGGAATGTCTTTTTCGCCATACAATTTAAAAAGACGTTTGATAATTCCTTCATCCATTTTTTCATTGGCTTGGTGGATAAAAATTTTTTTCACTTGCTGTATGGGAATATTTGCTTTATCCAAACAATCTTTCATAGCCGCCGGAACATGTTGCATGGCATATTCATACACTTTTCTGCCTTTCATTTTTATATAGCGGATTTTGTCATCGGCATTGGGCAAATTACTTTTTCCAAGAAATAAATAGAAAGCCTCGTCCACACAATGGCTTTGCACACTCCAGGAAAGTATTCCACTAGTTGTATCTTCTTCTGGAATGGCTTCGAGAACAGAAGCTCCTGCACCATCAGAAAAAATCATACTGTCACGGTCGTACATATCTATTACACGGCTCAGCGTTTCAGTGCCTATTACCAATGCTTTTTTAGCAACCCCAGCTTTTATAAATGAGTCGGCTTGAATGACGCCTTGTAACCAACCGGGACAACCAAATAAAATATCATAGGCAACACAGTTCGGATTTTTGATTCCAAGGTCATGCTTTACCCTTGAGGCCAATGCTGGTAAAATATCTGTTTGAATAGTATTCTTAGTTACATTGCCAAAATTGTGTGCAAGTATGATTTGGTCCAGTTCTTCGGGGTCAATACCGCTTTCTTCAATTGCCAATCTTGCTGCTATTGTCGCCATGTCAGATGAATTCATATCATCATTGATATAGCGTCGTTCTTCAATGCCGGTAATGTCCCGGAATTTGTCAACTATTTCTTGTGGGTGTGTTGAGATACGTTGGTTTTCTTCTGTATAGAAATCCTGATTTATAAAATCATTGTTTGTTTTTATAAATGCCGGAACATAGCATCCGGTTCCCGTTATCACAGTATTTAGTTTCATGCATTATAATTTTATCGAAGACTCTAAGGAAGGCTATTGTATTAAAGATAATTAAACTGCCTTAAATTTATTATTGAAGCGATACAATTTTTATAAATTGTATCGCTTATTTAACTATTTCAGATGAAACTAAAAGCGGTTGCGGTATTGCTGATTATTGTGGTGTCGTTGATTCCATTGTATATGCTATACAAATATCTGGAGCAAAAAATGAAGCCTAGAGAATCATTCGGCAATTTTTTAATTTGGATGATATCGATCCTAGCATTGATATTTCTATCTACATTTTGTATTGTTTTTATAATCAGGCTGCTGTTTCCTGTAGCTTAGAAATACAACTTCGCAAACCAGCAGGCTGTTTTGCTTCTTTGTACAAAGTATCTCCTTATTTTTACCACAACAAAATCAATTGCTATGGCTTACAACTTATTAAAAGGAAAAAGAGGAATCATTACCGGTGCTTTGGATGAAAACTCGATTGCCTGGAAAGTGGCAGAAAAGGCACATGAAGAAGGCGCCACATTTGTATTAACCAATGCCCCCATTGCCATGCGGATGGGAGAGATCAATAAACTGGCCGAAAAAACAGGTTCAGAAATTATTCCGGCTGATGCTACCAGTGTAGAAGAGTTGACTACATTATTTACTAAATCGCAGGAAGTTTTGGGTGGTAAAATTGACTTTGTACTTCACTCAATAGGTATGAGTGTGAACATTCGTAAAAAAATCCCATACACCGAATCGAATTATGATTATTTCATGAAAGGGATTGATGTTTCTGCAATGTCTTTACATAAGATGCTGGCTGTCGCTAAAAAAATGGATGCCATCAATGAGTGGGGAAGTGTAGTGGCACTAACTTATATGGCTGCCCAACGTACTTATCCTTTTTACACTGATATGGCTGACATAAAAGCGATGCTTGAATCTATTGCCCGCAGCTTTGGTTATCATTATGGTGTAGATAAAAAAGTTAGGATTAACACAGTTTCTCAATCGCCAACAAAAACAACTGCCGGAACTGGTATCAAAGGCTTTGGCGATTTCTTTGACTATGCTCAGGCTATTGCTCCGCTGGGAAATGCATCTGCAGAAGATTGTGCGAATTATTGTATTACATTATTTAGTGATTTGACTAGAATGGTGACTATGCAGAATCTGTTCCATGATGGCGGGTATTCAACTACTGGTGTTAGCAATGATGTGATGCAAAGGCTAGGAGTAGACCCCGAAACCCCCTAAAGGGGGCTTTAGTTTTCCTTAATTCAAAAAATAATTATAAATAAAATGCCTCCGACATGGAGGCATTTTATTTAATAAGTTATTTACTCCCCTTTAGGGGTTGGGGGTTTAATATTCATCTTCGTTAAAGAGGAAATCTTCATGAGTAGGATAATCCGGCCAGATGTCCTCGATGGTTTCATACACATCGCCTTCATCTTCCAGTTCCTGTAAATTTTCTACTACCTCAATAGGTGCACCAGAACGAATCGAGTAATCGATCAACTCATCTTTTGTGGCTGGCCATGGAGCATCTTCCAGGTACGAGGCTAATTCTAAAGTCCAAAACATCTTCTCAGGGTTTTAATTTTTGAATAAGGTTTTTGCATCAGGCATATTTCGTGATACCCTAATTTTCCGCAAATGTAACAGTATTAACGTATTTTCCAAATCCAAAGTTTTTAACGGGTTTTTTTGACCATTTTTCTGTTTAACGGGAAGTCTCAGGGTTTTGTTTTGAAAGACAGCCTTTTTATGAAAAAGTTTCAACCTGATTTGTATAGTTTCGGGCTGAAAATACTGACCGATTGATTAAATAATTGAATAATTAGCTGCATGATATCTGGAAAAAATATTTTTAAACGTTACGGAAAGGTTGAAGTACTGAAAGGCGTTGATCTGGAAATTAATAAAGGAGAAGTAGTTTCAATCGTTGGCCCGTCGGGATCTGGCAAAAGTACTTTGCTGCATATTTTGGGTACATTGGATAGTGCGGATATGGGTGAGGTGAAAATGAATAATGTACTGATCAATTCACTAACCGGCGTTAAATTATCTGCGTTTCGAAATAAGCATATCGGTTTTGTTTTTCAATTTCATCATTTGTTGCCGGAATTCTCTGCTTTAGAAAACGTTTGTATTCCCGGATGGATTGCAGGAAAAAAGAAAGCCGAGGTAAAGGCTGAAGCAGAAAGATTATTGAATATGCTTGGCTTGGCTGAACGAATGGAAAATAAGCCTAACCAGTTATCTGGCGGGGAGCAGCAAAGAGTGGCAGTGGCGAGGGCATTGATTAATAAACCGGATATAATTTTTGCAGATGAGCCGACAGGTAATCTTGATTCTGCCAATGCAAAAGAATTACACCAGCTATTTTTTGATCTGCGGAAAAATTTTAATCAGACCTTTTTAATTGTTACACACAATGAGGAACTGGCACAACTGAGTGACCGGGTTCTACATATGAAAGATGGAAAAATTGTTTAAAGGCAATTCTAAAAACTTATTATTTATTATGACCTCACCTTTGATTCCTCTCCTTTATGAGAGGAGATTGTAAGTTTTTAGAAATGCCTTTAAGTTGTATTATGGATAAGCAGTAAACCATGCTTTCATTTCATCCATTGTATTAGCTGTTTTTGTGCCATCCGTCCACCAATCATGAAATGTAAGTGGATACATGATGATTTTTCTTCCTACACCCAAGGTTCCAAGTTTTGCATACATTCCATTGCTTTGGTCTGTATAAACTACAGGATCCCATTCTCCATGAAAGAAAATAGTGGGCGGAGCAGATGCTGTGGCTTGAAAATAAGGACTACAATCTTGATATCGTTGTGTAGCTGTTGGTGTTGAAGGAAACAATGGAACTCCGAGAAAGGGTTCTAATATTTGATTGTAGATATTGAAATTATAATACGACATGTTAAAGAGGTTTGCAGGGCCAGCTAATGAACTTGCCGCTTTTACTTTACCCGAAGCATTTCTTGTGTAAGCATAACTCATAGCTAAATGTCCACCAGCACTATGACCTGTTATGTATAATTTTTGTCCATTGAATTTATGAGTTGATGCAAGCCTCAATACATTCTGAACTGCGCTGTCCACATCGTCTAACTGCATTTTGTAATTATCAGGCTGGTTTAAGGTAAGCCGATAATTAATATTGGCAACAGCATAACCTCTTTGTTTTAACCCATTCAGTAACCAGCTTAATTCATTTTTGTCACCGGTTGACCATCCGCCACCATGTACTACAACGACTAACTGTGTGGACGCAGTAGTTCTGTTTGCAGGAAGTCCAAGATCAAATTTTTGGCTACCATTTGCACCGTAGGAAATGTCTTTAATAGTTGTATCACTAAGTATAATTGGTCCGGGAGGTGGGTCTATAGGTTCAGGCACACAACCAATTAAAGACAATGCAAAAAATGAGATAAGTAAAAAGTTGAAAAACTTCATATAATTGTTTTAATACAGTAAAAAATTCGTAAAAATGACGTTTAAGCAGAGAGGTAGTTGCCTGAGTTCAGAATTACAAGTAAAATAAGATAATTATGTGATTATTTAAAGCCTAAACTCTCGGTCTCCAGGGAATTTCTTTCACTTTAAGATTTTTGCCAATATATCTTGCCAAAACAAAAAGATAATCGCTTAGCCGGTTCAGGTATTTAATTACTAACGGATCTACAAACATTTTGTTTTGTTCCAATGCAACAATTAATCTTTCTGCCCTGCGGCAAACACAACGGGCAATATGTGCCGATGAAACTACCGGATGTCCTCCTGGAATGATGAATGTTTTCATTACCGGAAGCTTCTTATTCATTTTATCAATTTCCTTTTCCAGGAAAATAATATCAAGTTCTACTAGGTCCGGTATTTTTAGTTTGGGTTCTTTCTTTGGGTCGCAGGCAAGTGATGAGCCAATGGTGAATAGTCTGTCCTGTATTTCCTGTAAAATTTCTTTTTCTTTTTTGATTTTAATCTGATCACCAACAAGACCAATCCAAGAGTTTAATTCATCTACTGTGCCATAAGCTTCAATACGAAGATGTGATTTCGGAACTTTTGTTCCACCAATCAATGATGTTGTTCCTTTGTCACCTGTTTTTGTATAAATTTTCATTGCCATAATCTCAACTAATTTTTTGTTTCACTTCCTTCTGCAATTGATGGCTTGTTTCTTTTGTCGCTTTCAATATTTCCATCAAGCAACCGAATCACCCTGTGTGCATGATTAGCAATATCTTCTTCATGTGTAACAAGAATAACAGTATTCCCTCTGCTATGTATGTCTTCAAAAATATCCATGATCTCATACGATGTAACAGAATCAAGATTACCTGTTGGCTCATCCGCAAGTATAATTGCAGGATCATTTACCAATGCTCTTGCAATAGCAACCCGTTGGCATTGGCCTCCGGATAATTCATTGGGTTTGTGATGCGATCTATCGGAAAGACTTACCATGTCCAGCACATGCAATGCCTTTTCATTTCGAAGTTTCCTGCTCATACCTGCATATACTAAGGGTAACGCCACATTTTCTAAGGCTGTTAATCTTGGTAATAAATTAAATTGCTGAAATACAAATCCGATCTCCGTATTTCTTACTTCCGCCAGTGAGTTATCATCCATCTGGCTTACATCTTTTTCATTTAGAATATATTTCCCACCTGTTGGTGTATCAAGGCATCCTATAATATTCATCAATGTGCTTTTGCCAGAACCAGATGGTCCCATCAACGCCACATATTCGTTTTTAAAAACATCCAGTGAAAGACCTTTTAACACCTTCAGCTCCTGTTTACCCATGAAGTAGCTTTTCTGAATATTTTCCAAATGAATAATTCCTGCCATATTATTTCTTTATCACTTTAGGTACTTTAAAAAATTGCTCATCATGTAGCGGTGCATTCTTTAAGGCTTCTTCACGGCTTACCGAGCCTTTTACCTCATCATCCCGCAGCACATTTACTTCATCACTCATGTGAAGGAGCGGTTCAACACCATCGAGATCCAATTCATCGAGTTTTTCAACAAAAGCAATCATCCGCTGTAAATCATTTTTGATTTCAGCTTTTTCTGTTTCATTAAACTGTAAACGGGAAAGATGAGCCAGTTTTTCTACCATTGCATCGTTCACTTCCATTGTACAAAGATAGTCAGAAGCCGGAAACCGGAAGTCTGAAGTAAGAAGTAGGAGAGAGTCTTCACTTTTAGCGTATCTTCTGATTTCAGACATCATGCTTCGCTTCTCCGTCCTCCTTTCTTATCTTCGCCGCCTCATGGAACAGAACAAGAAAATAGTAATGAGTGGCATCCGGCCTACCGGATTTTTACACCTTGGAAATTATTTTGGTGCTGTAAAAAATTATGTGCGGTTACAAAATGAGTTTGAATGCTATTTTATGGTAGCAGATTTACATTCATTGACTACACATCCTGATACGAAGGAATTAAAAACAAATGTACAGAGAGTTTTATCAGAAAATATTGCCTGTGGATTAGATCCTGATAATGCAGCACTCTATTGTCAAAGCCATGTTTACGAAACATCGGAACTGTATCTATACCTGAATATGCTGGCCTATATTGGTGAGCTGGAAAAAACGGTTACGTTTAAAGATAAAGTGCGACAACATGAAAATAATGTAAATGCCGGTTTGCTAACATATCCTGTGTTACAAACGGCGGATATTATTTTACACAGAGCATCTTATGTGCCAGTTGGAAAAGATCAAGAGCAGCATTTGGAAATGGCTCGTCAGTTTGCTAATCGTTTTAATCATCGTTATGGCGATGTGTTTCCAGAGCCACATGCATTTAATTATGGTGACGAATTGGTAAAAGTTCCAAGCCTAGATGGAGCAGGGAAAATGAGTAAGAGTGAAAATCAATATGCAACGCTTTATTTGTCTGATGATGATGAGCTAATCAGAAAAAAAGTGATGAAAGCAAAAACAGATAGTGGTCCTACCGAACCTAATACTCCAAAACCGGACTATATTGAAAATATCTTTGCTTTGATGAAGCTGGTAAGTGCAGACGATGTAATTAAGAAGTTTGAAGAAGATTACGCTACATGTTCAATTCGCTACGGAGATATGAAAAAGCAGTTGGGTGAAGATATGGTCAGCTTCATTGCACCTATTCGGGAAAAAGCAGATAACATCCGTAATAATGAACAATACCTGAAAGAAGTGATGGAAAAGGGTGCTGAAAAGGCAAGGAAAAGTGCTAAAGCCACAATGGAGCTGGTTCGTAAAGCAATGGGCTTAAATTATTATTAATTGAGATATTCGAATAAGAGAAATTACATTACTTTTAAATAAATGTAATTTTTTGCATCAAAACTAACTACAATGAATAAAAGCATTTGGATTGTAATAGGATTTCTTGCACTTGCAGCCGCATGGACAATGCGTATAGTCGGAGGCAATTCATCTCACTTATCAGAGTTGCGGGATTATTGGTGGATTCCTTTGCCACTCGCCTTAATTTGTTTTTTGATAGCAATGAAGAAAAAGTAAAACAACAAAAAATAATACGGCTGAGCTGTATGAAATACCCTGAATTAAAATGGCAAAATCAAAAAAACCAAAACACATTGCAATAGCCGGAAACATTGGCGCCGGAAAAACGACGTTGACGGAAATGCTGAGTAAGCATTACAAATGGATTCCCAACTTTGAGGATGTAGATCATAATCCTTACCTGATGGATTTTTATGAGGATATGCCCCGCTGGAGTTTTAACCTGCAGGTTTTCTTTTTAAACAGTCGCCTTCGTCAACTCGTAGAAATACAGAAAGGAACTGAAACTGTAATTCAGGACAGAACGATTTATGAGGATGCAAACATTTTTGCTCCCAACCTGCATGAAATGGGATTAATGAGCAAAAGAGATTTTGATAATTACTACCAGTTTTTTCAGACATTAAAAACATTGGTACAACCTCCCGATTTATTAATATACTTGAATGCTTCTGTACCAACATTGGTTGGACAAATTCAAAAAAGAGGAAGAGAGTATGAAGAAAATATTCGTCTGGACTATCTAAAAAAACTAAACGAATATTATAACAAATGGATTGGCAGTTACAAAGAAGGCAAACTGCTGATTATTGATGTTGATAAAAACAAGTTTGGAGAAAAGGATGAAGATTTTGGTGAGATTATTCAGAAAGTTGATGCGGAGTTGTACGGTTTGTTTTAGTAATCAGCATAATCCTCATATTCTTCCAATAGCTTTTCAATTTTCTTCAGCCATTGTGCTTGCTTCTCTCTGTTAATACTATGCCTGGTTTCTCGGTCATAGTCATTCTGCATTTCCGATTTCTCCTCTACAATATCATCGTAGATCTCACCTAATTTTTTGTTATAGGTTCGCTTATCAAACTTATACTCACTCATTTTTTTATGCAGCTTCCGAGCAAAAATTTCTGCTATATCAAAATGACCTTGTTCATGACTGAGAATATAATCTGTTTTATGCAAACCCCAAGACCGGGTTCTGGAAAACATTGATTTTATATTATAGGTCATGCTATTCTGCGAAATATTATAATCGATTACAAGATAAGTAGAGGTGGAGGCTGCTGCATCACTATTGGGGTCGGGTTTGCCTTTGTAATCAGACCAAGCAAGTCTTTTATTGTCGTCCCATCTTATTAATTCCTCATTATCCCTTTGCGCAAAAGCAGAAGAGGCAAGAAGCATTAAACAAATAATGAAATGGATGTTTTTGGGTTTCATGACTTAAATATGAACGTAAAGTCGGTTTAAAAATTTTATTCGATGCATAGAAGGTCGTTAAAAAAGATGAAAAATTACTGTCAGGCATGAAACTGAAAACATATCTTTAGGTAATCCTTATCAATTATGTCAAATAATCAGGGTAAAAGAAATTTTCTTCTATTAATAGCCGGAATAGCCATCGCAGCTCTCTTTATTAATTTTCTTTTTTTTAGGAACATAACACTAGCTATATCCAATACAGTTATCGGATTTTTATGCTTACTGTTCTTTCTAAAAAGAGGTTATTTGTTTAAGGAAAATGGATTTATTGTATTATATATTTTACCTGCGGTAGTAATAATTGTTTCACTCTTAACAGGACCGCTAACAATATATCTAAGGTTACTAATCTTATTACTAACTTTTAGTTCAGTTTTTTATTATCTCTGGGTAGTTTATTATAAACCTGGTAATCATCAGCTATTTTATACTTCATCGATATATTGTACATTTCCATATTTAATGCTTTTTACAGTATTCTCAATAAAGCATGGAGATGTTGTTTTTTTACCAATAGGGCTAGCACCCTTCTTATCATTTATTCTTTGTTTTGTATTATTCAGATTTCCAAACTATATCTTCCGTATTTCGTTGGTAGTGATTGGTTGTTTTTTAATTTCCTTTTATGCTTATCCCAATTATAAAGGAATCGTAGGAGGCAGTAAGGTTAGTATTTTGGATAATAAATATTTGGACGCAGTATTTGTATCCGATAATAATGAAAAATTTGCAATCAAAGATTTTAAAGAGGATATATTGGTTTTTGACTTTTGGTTTTCCAAATGTGGCTCTTGTTTCAGAAACTTTCCAAAGCTTAATGAATTATCAAACTATTATCGAAAAGAGGAAAAGGTTTTAATTGCTTCAATTAATGTCCCAATTGATGCAGATAGTTCAATAAATGTATATAGCTTGATTAAGGAGTATGGCTTTGCGAAATATGAAACTTCTCCTGAGGTAGCTGAATCTTGGGGTATAGACGGATATCCGGTTGTTTTTGTTTTTGATAAGAAAAGAAAGCTGAGGTATTATGGCGAACCAAATTTCGGTTCAACAGCTAATAATATAAACGACATAATTGAGTCTTTGAAAAAGGAAAAATAAAGAAAACCTCCATTTTACAAGAGTAAAATGGAGGTTTTAAAAAACCGTCCTGGGTTATATCTTAATTAAGCTTTTGGAGCTGCGGCTAACACTTCTTGAGTTACTCCATCAGCGTATTTATCAAAATTCTTTACAAACAAACTAGCTAGGTATTTTGATTTTTCTTTAAAGGCTGTTTTATCTGCCCATGTATTTATTGGGTTTAAAACCTCGGCAGGTACATCCGGACATTCTTTTGGAATACCGAAACCAAATATCGGGTCCGCTTCAAATTCAACATCATTTAATTTCCCTTCAAGCGCAGCAGTTATCATTGCTCTGGTGTATTTCAGCTTCATTCTGCTGCCAGTACCGTAAGGTCCGCCAGTCCAGCCGGTATTAATCATCCACACATTCACTTTATGCTCCTGCATTTTTTCGCCCAACATCTTTGCATATTTACCTGGATGTAATGGAATGAATGGAGCACCGAAACAAGCACTAAAAGTTGGTTTTGGTTCTGTAACACCAAGTTCCGTACCTGCTACTTTGGCTGTGTAACCCGAGATGAATTGATACATTGCCTGGCCAGGTGTTAACTTAGAAATAGGAGGCAACACACCAAATGCATCACAAGTAAGAAAGAAAATATTTTTGGGTAACCCACCTATAGAAGGCTCTTGCGCATTGCTGATAAAATTTAAAGGGTAAGAAACCCTTGTATTTTCAGTAATAGAAGCATCATCAAAATTTATCTTGTTAGTGCCTTCAAAGAAAGTGACATTCTCCACTAATGCTCCGGGTCTGATAGCATTAAAAATTTCCGGTTCTTTTTCTGCTGTCAGGTTAATTGTTTTTGCATAGCAGCCACCTTCAAAGTTGAAAATATTATCCTTTGTCCATGCATGTTCGTCATCACCAATCAGTTTTCGATTTGGATCTGCACTCAATGTAGTTTTCCCTGTACCGCTTAGTCCAAAGAAAATAGCTGTATCGCCATCATCTCCCATATTAGCGCTGCAATGCATACTCAATACATCTTTATCATGCGGAAGAATATAATTGAGTATGGAAAAAATTCCTTTCTTTATTTCTCCAGTATAACCCGAACCGGCAATCAATATCATTTTATGTTTAAATGAAACAATTGTGGTGTTGTGTTGGCGGGTTCCACATTCTTTTGGATCCAAATGCAAACCTGGCAATGAAAACACATGCCAATCGGCTTTAAAATTTTCCAGTTCTTCTTCCTTTGGACGAAGAAACATATTGTAAGCAAAAAGATTGTTCCATGGTTTTTCGTTGATGACACGAACATTCAACTTATACCTTGGATCAGCACAAGCAAAACAATCTCTCACCCAGAACTCGTTTACATTTTCCAGGTAGTCCAAACTCTTTTTGTAGATAATGTCGAAATATTTTTCTTCTATCGGAATATTAAAGTCGTTCCAATGAACTGAATCGGCGGTTATTTCATCTTTTACAAAGAATCTGTCTTTTGGGGAACGGCCGGTAAATTCTCCCGTTTTAATTACTAATGCACCTGTATCATTTAAAACACCTTCACCAATTCGTAAAGTGTCTTGTACAAGTTCTTCCGGGCTTGATTGATAATGAATTGATTCTGTGTTTTTTAATCCTAAATTCAGGAGTGTCTTCACAGGAATA
>Ga0138256_10001370_pt1 | contig 26298 bp, 24 predicted proteins | sample KNB2016incub_MG_FD_105486 | JGI IMG/M metagenome (GOLD analysis project Ga0138256, IMG submission 105486) | Active sludge microbial communities from wastewater in Klosterneuburg, Austria - KNB2014incub_MG | ecosystem: Engineered > WWTP > Activated sludge > Unclassified | place: Austria...
AGAAAAAAGCAGAGGCCGCACACCCCGAAGGGTACTGCGGCCTCGCGCCCTACCCCCGAAAGGGCAGGGGGGATCCGGCTATTGTACAGAGTCAACAGTCTGTGATCAATGGGATTTTGACGCCTGAGGAGTGTGGTCCGTTCAGGCGTCCTGGTGTGGTTCGTAGGCCGGTCTGTGACAGAATGCACGCTTGGCCGCCGGCGACGGGCGACGCACGGGGCGGCTCGGGTGGCATGGCGACACGATGAAGAAGATGAAGAGGGTGTCGGGCCGGGGCACGGACGGGCCGACAGAGAGCCCCGGCCTGTAAAGGCGTGTCGTTCAATCACCACGCCTACAGCACGGGTAAGGGGTCCAATACGGCACGCCTGCAGCACGCCCCTGGCGGGTCGATGGCGAGTTCATCTTCTCCCCACAGCGGGTCTGAGATTTGGTAGACTGGAGTATGACAACACTGCCGCTTCCGTCGACGTCGACGACCACGCAACCCCCAACTCGCAAGCGTTCTCGCTACCAGGTCACCGAGCGGGATGTGGCCATCGTTGACGCAGTCGCCCGCCACCGATTCCTCTCCACCGATCAGATCGCCGCGCTCTTCTTTCCTGCTCGTGGCGGCATCGTGAGCTCGGCGTGCCGGACACGTCTGCGGCAACTGGTGAGCGCCGGCTTCCTCACCCGCTTTGATCGTCCCGTGCTTCGCACCGAAGGCAGCAAGGCCGCCCTGTATGGTCTGGCCACGGCAGGTCCTGACCTGCTCGTCTCGGAGCTGGGCTACGAGCTCGGCGACATCGACTGGCGCCCCAGCCACAACGACGTCTCCTGGGCCTTCCTTGACCACCAGATCATGATCAACAACATCTTCATCGTCCTGAGCCAGGCCTGCGCCCGAGTCGGCTGGACGCTTGCCGAGTGGGTGGACGACCGGATCCTGAAGAAGATGCACGCCGACCCGGTCCTCGTGACGGATGAGGGCGGCCGGCAGCGCAAGATCCTCGTCGTGCCCGACGCCTACTGTGCTCTCGCCTGCCCTGACGCGACCACCGGCGGCCACCGCCTCCTGCGCTTTTTCGTGGAGGCCGATCGAGCCACGATGACGGTCGTCAGCCACAACCAGCAACGTCGCACCTGGCAGAAGCGCATCCACGCCTATGGCGAGTACTTCGACTCGCCCCAGATCGTGAACACCTACGGCACCCGACGCATCCGGGTGCTGACGGTGACGACGAGCGAAAAGCGGTTGCAGAGCCTCAAGGCGGCAACCGAGGACGCCAAGGGGAAGAGCAAGTACTGGTTCGCCACTGAGGCCGCCCTCTCGGCCGAGACGGCCCTCGACGCCCCGGTCTGGTACAAGGCTGGGAGCACAGAGCCCGTGAGCCTGCGACAGCCGGAATAATTGGACCCAGGAGGACCAAGCTTTCACAAGCGTAGCAACGCGCGAGATGCGGCTCAACTGATTTCAGGCTGCCAAGAGCCGTCCCCCAACGGCGATTGCCCTTCGGAAGTCCTTCACGATCGGCCAACAAATTAGCGCCAGACCCGCGGTACTAGCCCAAACACGACGTCAAGGAACTGGTGTTGATGTGAGACGTCTCTGGGGAAGGCCATCTTGAGCTCGTCGACTTCCAACTACGATCTGGTCGCCTGCAGAGATAAAGTTAGGGTCAGACAGGTTCTGATTCGCTTCCACCAATTCCGCAACTGTGATATCGTGCTGGAAGGCAATTCCGTATAAGGTGTCGCCAGGTTTAACTGTGTATATAACGGCATTATCGGGAAGAGGGGTTGCGATGAGCACAGCCGCTTTGGGGCAATTCGAGCACCACGCCGAGATCTCTCGCCACCATCGATTGGACTCAGTCACAGTGGTATTCGGATGGGTCATGACAAGCGTCCACTGGATGACGGAACCCGCATGCAATTCGTCAACGGTGGCAAAGGCGGCACCAGTTGTGAATGTTTGCGTAGCTTTCGGTGGTATGAAGGTGGATCGCATCGAATCAGGCAACCCAAGAACCGGAGCTAAGATCTCAACGTCTCTCGCTGATTCTGTGCCTGTATTGCCGATGTCGACGGTTGCCGTGAAGATGCGTGAATTAGTCACCATGTTATCCACGCGCACCCGCATGCTGAGCGCGGTCTGCCTCATGGCTACGCTCCGTTCAAGCAGCCGCGCCTCCAGTGATGCTTGGCTGCGCTGTACAAATATGGCAATGCCCACTGAGGAGAGTATTGTCACGATGGAGGTGATCCACAGGCGTTGATGATCGGCTTGCCCCTGCCGGGTCCCATCGATGTCTCCGACCTTGCCAGGCATTGGAGTCCTCTCATTCAGCGCTTGATAATTGGATCGTCTACTGATCGAGCGCCGCGCTTGCCACCCGTGGTGGGTCGTCTGTCCAACACTTTAGCATGATCGACTCAAACTGCATGGTGCAGGCGAGGGCGCATCCACGTCTCGCGAGCTGTGGCCCCCACTAGCGTAAAGCCGCCCAAGGCTCGCCCGGAGCCGTCCCAAGCCCCACCACCACTCCACATTGCCCGCACCTGACTCAACTCGTCAGGCTGTGTCGTCTATCGGGTGTGGCTCCAATCGGTGGGCAATTCACGATCGCGACCGCGCCCATGTGCCGACGGGCAACGGCGGGAACGGGTCTCCGGGCTTGCACTTTTCAGTCTACCAGACGGCTCATACACCTGCTGTGGCAACGCCTCCAACGCCCGCAGCCGCCCCGCTACGGCGCAAGCCTTGGCACGAGGCTTGGGGATGTCAAGACGCATGCCCGCTTCGCGGCGCCCCGCCTGCGGCGCGACGGTCTTGACAACCTCCATCCATCCTGCCGTATGATTGCCGTTATCCGGGGGCGGCACCCTTCCTCCCCCAAGCCCAATCTGATCCATCCCACCCGCCTGAGGAGCGTTCGTTCATGATCCAGAAGCTCACCGCCGCACAGCTTGCTGCCCGCCCCGACTACGTCCAGGTGCTGCAGGGCCTTGACGTGGGCGAAGGTGGTATGACTACAACCGCCGAGGAGCGCACGAGCAAGATCACGGTCAAGAACCGCCTCAGCGCGGCTGCCCAGGCGGCGGGTGTGGCGATCAAGTTCCACCGTTCGGATGAGAACACGGTCATATTCTCGGTTGTCAGCCGAGATACCGATCCGGTCGTGAAGGCGCCCTACACGGGCAAGCCACGCGGTCGGAAGCCGAAGCCGTCGGCGTAATAGCCATATCTTCGAGCATTGTCATGGACGATATGGAGTAGGGATTGCCATCCCGCGCGCTTCCAAAGACCGAGATGGAGATTCAATCCCAGCTTGTCGCTGGGGGATTGCCAGAGCGACACTACTTCGACCTCAAACGGGAATTGCCGCCTAGCTCTAGAAGGGCCAACAAGGATCTCGCCGTTGATCTGGCGTCACTCGCGATAGACGGTGGGGCTATCCTCGTGGGAGTGGATGAAGAGAATGACGCACTTCATCCACTCGAATTGTCTGGACTGAAAGAGCGCATAGATCAAATTGCCCGGAACGGCGTGGACGAACCGCTATATGTCCAGGTCGATGAGATCCCGTCCATTCAACAGCCAGGATTAGGCTACGCGCTGATCACGATTCCTCCCAGCCCTGCCGCACCCCATATGGTGGATGGTCGCTACCGCGGACGGGGTGATACGACTAACACCATCTTGTCTGATGGCGAGGTTGCGAGACTGCATGCTCTTCGCAGAGAGCGGGAGCATAGCATTCGAGATTTGCTCGAACAAGAAGTGGTGCGGGATCCCACTGGCGATAACTTCAGAACTCAATCTCATCTGTTTATCATCGGCGTACCCGTTCTAGGTCGCCAAGAGCTACTCCATAAGGCAATTAAGGATGTGGGTTGGGAACAGTGGCTCCGAAACGAGATCCTCAGTGGAGCAGCATGCCGATCGGGCGGGACGACGTGGTCGCCCGATCTCTATTCTGGATTTACAACGATTTCGCGCCGCGCCGAGGGGTATAGCATTCACAGTTTGGATCTTGGAGCAGATCGCCAGTTGCGCCATGATGCTTCGGAGAGCGGCCTCATTGAACTGGAAATAGGGGAGGATGGTAGCATACGGCTTTTTTGTGGCCGCGCATCGGCCGAAATAGGTGATCACAAGAAAGTCGTCTTCGAGGAGCTCATCGTTGGCCTTTCGAAGCGAGTCATACTCACGGCTAAGAGCGTTGCGGACGCCGCTGGCTATTATGGAAGCTGGGATTTTGCGGTTGCCATCACCAACCTACATGGTGCCCTATCATTTGAGCTCACTCGGCACGGCGGCGGCACGCCGTATTCTGGAGTCGAGTATCGAAGCTCTGCTCGAACCACCTACCAGCAGCTGTCGGAAGACCCTAACAGCGTCGTCAACGCCCTCGTCAGTCTCTTGGGCCGGGGCCTCAGGCGGGAGTTCCGAGCGGAAGACCTTTCCTTCTAACATCTCCGACCTCCCAACCCTCACCCCTGATCGTTTATGCTAAAATTTGCAGTACCCTGCTCCGTCCCGCCGGTCTGAAAGTTCAATGGTGGTAGTTGCGCAATGTCAAAGGTCTTCATATCGTATTCTTCAAAAGACTCCGACTTTGCTCGCCACATCGCAACGGACATTCAGGCGAACGGCCATGATGTGTGGATGGACGAATGGAATATCAGAGTTGGGGACTGTATTTCTTCCAGCATTGAACAGGCAATTAGTGATTGTGACTTTGTTATTCTCGTTTTGTCTCCCCATTCCGTGGCGTCCGGATGGGTAGATAAGGAGTGGCGAGCCAAGCATTGGGAGGAGGTCGAACTGCGACAAGTGCGGGTTTTGCCAGTCTTATTAGCGGACTGTGACATTCCAGTCCTTTTGAGGTCAAAACGATATGCCGACTTTCGACAGAATTACTCTGTCGGGTTCACTGCCCTAATCGTTTCGCTGTCGCCACTCATTCCATCTCTTTCATCACCCACTACGGCGCCCTTGCCGCGAAATGAGAATGCTGGGGAGATCACAGAGCTGCTCTCTCGCCTTCATTCTCGAACAGTTCCTGTATCACAGTGCCTGGCTGAAGCTCTGAGCCTTGCCATCCGAATGGGCCAGGATGGCCTCCGAATCTTTTGCCACCATGAACTTGTGGGCTATCCCGTAGAAGAACTCTCTGAATCACGCTCGGCTGCCTACATCAACGATCCGGATGACACCGCGCCGCGACATCGACTTATAGAGTCCTTTGTGTCAATTTATCGCATAAACCATCGAGGAGGATTCTTTCATTCGACCTCTGAAGCCTTGGCGTATATGAGATCTAGACCTGACGACTTCTCTCCTGTCAAGACGTTTATACCAATCCCCATATCTCAAATCGAATCGAAACGACAAAGCGACCCCGGAAGCTCGATCGGAATTGCAGAAACCACCTTGGGTGAATTTCTTGGTGATACCACACATCCTAATGCCACAGTGTTTATTCATCAAGACCCTGCGGCATACTCCGCCATGGTTGAATCCGTCAGAGAGGAACTATCTCGACTGCTTATTTCACTCCTTCCCACGGGCGGAATGCCGCCTGCGGCCCCGGCCGACTGATTGCTCGTTTGTGGTTTTTGAGCGATGGCGGAAAAGCAACACCATCACTTTGTCCCGCGTTTTTATCTTAGGCGATTTTCGGGAAGTGATACACCTATACATTTGTACAATATTGCGCGCGATGAATTTTTCATGCAGGCTAGCATTCGCGGACAATGCCAGCGCTCGTGGCTGTACGGAAAAGACAACCAACTAGAGAATGGATTTGCCCAGATCGAATCCGCAGCAGCCCTTACCCTTCAAAGGGTGTCCCGCACCTATCGACTACCCGTGTTCCATAGCAAGGAGTCTATCGAACTACTACTCTACATCGTTCTCCAGTCGGTCAGGACGATAAAGGCCGCAGATGACACTGATGCGGTTGTAAACAGTATACATCGTTTCATAATTTCCCGCACGAATGAGAGCCGGCACATCGACTTGGCCAGGACAACAATAGGGCTCAATGATCCAATTGCCGCCTCACTTAAAGGCGCTGCATCAACACCGCTGCTTCTTGACCTCTTCGCCACTGTGCTTGTGACAAAGAGTCGCCGTTCTTCATTCATTACCTCGGATCACCCCGTAGTCAAGCACAATATTTATCTTGAAGTCGCAACAGAAGTGGGAAACCGGGGGTTCTCTTCTCGCGGCCTGATTATTTACTATCCTATTGATTCCCACTGCGCCATCTTGCTATACGATCCGATGATTTACATACTCCCCGCCGCTCGCCCGTTTGCGAGCACAATAGTTACCGCCAGAGATATAGCGCAGCTGAATCTCTTGCAGACCATAAATGCCGGGAGCAGTCTCTATTTTGGCGACAAGAGAATGTGCGATGAGATTAGGAAGACAGCAAGTGAAGCGGCGACATGGAGAGGAAACAACGTACCCGTTCAAGAAATCCGCAATCCCTCGACCCCCAACAAGGTCCTTGGCTATCTCCCTGACAGTTGTCCAAACATTGGCCTCACTCTATCTTTCTTGTCATTACGTCCGGACGTTCGGACACGTTCTCTCCTAAATCGAGTCAATAATCGTTTCCGCCCCCATTCAACGGATTGACACTGCCTCTCGCTACCCAATTCGTTCTGGCGCCAGTTGCATCCAATCAGATCATCGTTCTATCAGAACTCCTCCACGTAGCCGGCAGCCACTCCCTCCGGCGGATTGGTATACCGCTGGATGTACCGTCCCGAGCGATGACCCAGCCTCCGCTCCAGCTCGTAAGCGTCGGCACCTGTCGAGCGGGCAAGCTGGAAGGCGAACGTGTGCCGGAGATCGTGGGGGCGCAGAGGCGACACCCGTCGGCCAGGGTCTACCTCGCCGTCGTGCAACAGCCCAATCTGCTCCAGGATCCGGTTGATCGCCCTCACCGCCAAGCGCCCCTCCGAAGAGCGGGCCGGAATCCCAGCGGCGCTCAGGAAGAGCGACGTCGAGCCCTCGGTGGCATCGATGGGTCGCTCCCGCTCCAGATAATCAGCCAGGGCGCCGCGAGCGTCGGCGGACAGGAAGACCGTTCGCTGGGTTCGCCCCTTCCCCTTCACTCCGGTGATCTGGCTGCGCCGAGCAGCGCGTAGCGCCTCGGGCGTTGGGTCGCTGAGCTGGACGAGATCGAGATTGATGAGCTCCTCCCGGCGCAGGCCGGCCGAAAGCAACACAAACACGATCGACCGATCACGCCAGGGGCGCCTGCGGTTGTGGGGCGTGGCGTCCTGCCCCACCCACCGCCGGCCCTTCTTCTCATACAGCCGCGGCAGCCGATCGCATAGGTTCTTCAAGGAGCGCACCTGCGCGTCAGAGAGGGTCCGGGGCTCTAGAGGAGGCAATCCCAGTTCGCTCACGCCCTTGGCCGGATCCCCCAGCGGGAAGATGCCGGGCGCGATCGCGCTCACCCACGAAGTGAACCCCGAGAGCGAGGAGATGTGGCCATTGACGGTGGACGGACCCAGTCCCTGCTCGACGAGTGCGCGTTGCCAGGCGATGACGTCGCGCTGCAGGACGGTGCTCAGCCGGTCGTGGCCATAGGCGTCGTCGAAGAAGGCCACGAACCGAGACAGGTGTAGCTCAATCTTCCTTGCCACCTCGACCGACCGAGCGCCAGCGACAACCAACGCCAGGTACTGCTCGATCCATACGCCCAGGCCCGCCGGGGCTGGAACCACGGCGGCCGACAACACGTCCGCAGACCCCGAATTTCTTTCGTGTCGTAGATTTGCGGCGATACGAGCGGTGCTGGTGGGGGTGGTACGGGCCATATCCAACCAGTATACCACACGGAAGGGACATTCCGTGTCGTGTTCCGGCACGCCACTCATCTGTGACAACTCAACAAAGCTCGCGAGCTATGTACGACCAGCTCGACCCGGCGCACCTGCCCTACTCAACGCCTTGCGGAGTGACAACGTCCATGTTCTCAAAGTTCTGGCCAGGAGGCCGATCGCGGATCTCGCGCAAATCCACACTGGAGACGAATGGACGCATGGACTCATATTGTCGCCGCGACACGATCGAGTGACGCAGTCGATCGCCGGCACGAACAAGTACTCCTCGGCCAATCCAGAAGTCCACACCAGAACCGGGGCAGGTCTGCAGCGCAAGAAACCCACGAAAGTTATCGGTCGATAAGCCCCACGAAAAACAAAGCATGATTCGATCGTCGTCGTTATAGTATCCTCCAACGAATTCCGGGCCGAACGCGATCTCCGCGAACGACTTCTCAAATAGTCGCGCCTCAATAATTCGACGATGTCGTTCGGAAGGGCGCAGGCGGCCCAACTCTTGAGGGCCCCTCCAGTACACAGAGCGCTTGCTCCGGATAAGTTCATGTTCCTGCAGATGAGGCGGAAGAAGGCCAAACGCAGCCGTCGCCGAAGGAATAGTCGCCTCGACCGCACTCTCAATCGCCGCTCCGTCATAACGCTCCTGCAACCGCCAAAATTCAAGGCGCAAGTTACCAGGAAGGAGGTGTCCATACCAATCAAGTAACTCCCGGAAACAACGAGCATACTCCTCCGTCGCCTCCAAAGGATAGTTATTCATCCGCGGCACTATGAGATCCTCCGAAATATATTCGATTGATACACCCGCCGAATGGGCAGCTAAAACCGGGCTCACATAGTCAATCATCATACGAACATGAAAATGCTCTGCCCAGTCGGGCCGTGGATGGCTTGGGTTCCAGAAGTGCTTATAGCCGCCGAAAGGGATTGTGAACACGATCGGCCTATCTAGCTGAACACAGGATGCAATCTTCCGGGCCATACGCAATCGAGTATCGATACTTACCCGCCTCCGAAAGGGCTTACGCAAAAGCTGCTTCAAAATGAACGCAACCCGCTCACCATCACTACCGGCCACAAACTCGGCCTCGAAAGTCCCCTTCCCGCTGAGATCCTCCATATACTGCACAACATTCGCAACCGCGCCACTTTGCATAATGCACCCGCTCCGAACTTGTCTAGCGCAATGCGCCGAAATCACATTTCAACACCACTCGCTCGAACCTGACTGTCCTGTCAGGCTGCATAACCACCAACCCACGACACCGAGAGCGACTACGTGCTGCTCCCAGTCATCCACCCTCACAGTGCCTCGCCGCACCGCCGCCCCGTCGCGCCCCACCCCGCCGCACCGCCGCACCGCCGCACCGCCGCACCGCCGCACCGCCCACAAGGCTACGTTCTCTGCCAGAGCAAAGCAAGCCACAGTCGGCGTTGAACCGTGCCTGTCCCACAGGCGGCTCGCCGCAAGCCAACCGCTCACATGCCGGAGATGCGCACCTACTCACTTCATACCAATAAGCGCAGTGCAGGCCCTTTCGAGGATATCGTCCTCAATGGCGAAGCAAGCACGAACAAGGCTGGAATCCTCCAGACTATCATAGAATGACGCCCCCGATACAACGGCAATTGATGTTTCACTCAACAGATTCATAACCTTTTCGCGACAATTCATCCCGGCTATCCTTCCTATATCAGCCATCACATAAAATCCGCCCGAGGGCACAAATGGCGACAGGCGCGCCTCTACAAGAGCAGCGCACAGCCGATCCCTCTTGGCCTCGCATCTCTGGCCAAGACCACTATAGAAGTCGTCGGACATTCCGCTCATGCCAATCGCAGCGGCTCTCTGCAGAGGTGATGGCGCACACGCATACACCATATCGTGCACGTCCGCTATTTTATCAAGAACACCCTTGGAGGCAGCGACGAAGCCCAAGCGCCATCCCGTCACCGAGAACGTCTTGGAAAGGCTTCCAATAGTAATGGTGTGATCGCGCGCACCTGGTAACGATGCAGGACTAACATGTCTTGCCGACCCAAAGACAAAATGCTGATATACCTCATCTGTGATAATCCACAAATTGGCGTCTCGTGCAATTCCATATATCAGCTCAAGTTCCTCCCGGGTAAACACCTTGCCACATGGATTAGCGGGCGTGTTAATGACAATGGCGCGCGTTCTGTCATGAATTGCAGCGCGCAACTCTCTCTCTTGAAACGTCCACGAGCCCGTCCTCAACACAACCTGACACGGCTTTACCCCAAGAGACAGTAAGGTGCTCCGATGATAGGGGTAGTACGGCGCAAACATAACCACCTCATCACCAGATCGCAAGAGAGCCACACACGCACTGTAAAACGCGCCGGTAGCACCGGACGTAATAGCAATTTCCGTTTCATGATTGTAGACGATATCTGTAAAACGGCTGAGCTGGATTCCTATCTGACGACGCAACTCCTCTAATCCACGAACGGGAGCATATCCATTGTAATCTTGACTAACCGCCACATGTGCGGCGTCGAGGAACTGCGACGGTGGTAACTTCTCTCCAATGCCAATAGCGAGATTCATACCGTCACGACGTGCACACTCCAGTGCCATTAGTCGAATCTCTGATGAACCAACATTGTGAACGATGGACACGAGCCCGTCCTACGACATTCGCCGGGATTGCAATTGCCTAACCAGACTAGCAAGTGCCAGAGCGTCAATTCCTTCTCGGAGATCAAGAGATGAAAACTGTCGTATTGGTTCAGGGATCCGCTCGACCGACGAATTGGGCAATAGCACAGGAATAATCAAGAATTCTCTATCCTCACTCCGAGCCGCCACTGCCCTAATTGCAGCATCGGTCACAGCGTCCATATTCGCATCGACCCCGCCGATGCACAACCCAATTGCCCGACACAAACGAACGTCTGCTGCCTCATCCATATTGACCGTTACGCCATTGTCAACAAGATATTCCGCGATAGTCGTTACATACTTAACGTCAGCCGCCACGTAACAGAATTGGATGTCGAACGAGTTGGCCGCCCTCACGTCGGCCATAACCGTGGTGCGGCGTTGCGTTTGGAGAAAGTGAATCGCGCCGCCTCTCGCTCCTCTGTCCTTCAGCCAGCCGATACCCTCCTCCGTCTCAATCAATAGCTGACAGAGCTCTCGATTGGAGAACAGAGTCTTGGACATGAACATTAGCTCAGCATCGGTCTCGGTATCGGCGGATTTGATAAGAGTCGACAACTCACTCGACTTCCATATGGCTACCTTTTCACACAACTCATCCGAAACGGCAAGCCTATTAAACACGTCAGGCCATCGCTGCTGCAGACACCGTGCAATAGCAAAGCTCTCTATTTGAACCTCCTCAAGCACCGTATCTTGTCGCAATGCGTCATAAATCGACAAGTCCACGAGAACATTATTGACGAATCGAATCACTGCGCGAGGATTGCTTCCAAGTGCCGTACCGATAACGGGAAGGATATGTTCAAGCTTCGCGCCCACAGTGACGTCCATTGCCTTCATCAGGGCCTTACAGTATTCAGACATTCGTCCGCTATGCGGCGGAATATGAAATGGCAGTTGCACTAGCTTGTCGAGATAAGAGGCTCCAGGGAATCCAATGATTCCAAATTCTTTGCCGTAATGGAACTGTACGTATGCTTCAAGGATACTTCGTGACGCTCCGATTACGTAGACAAATCCGGTCTGATTCAATACAAGCTTTATGCTCTCTAACAGCTTGACGGATTGGTCGGGGAAGCAGCGATCAAGATCGTCGATAAACACAACAACCCTGTGGCCGCCTGGCAATTCCAAGGCATCAAGCCTTTCAAACATCGAGTACAACACGCTCGTATCCATCAATTCCTCATTCGTCATCTTATCAATTCTATCAATGATATCCTTGCCCGAAAACGATCCTTCCACCTTGCCTGCCCCGAGGAGAGAAATCTCGGTCTTCATTGAAAATCCATATGCGACTGCCTGTAACGCTTGGAGAAACGCGTGCCCGCCATCCTTAATTGCGTCGCGCCAGCCCTTGTTGTCTCGCAATGCCTTTACAATCGTGGCCACGAGCGAAACAACTGGATGTTCATCGCTCTCATACCGCCACGCATTGAACCACACAGTTACCACCTTCTTGCGGCTCTTCAGCCGATTCTCCATCATATGCATCAGACTTGTTTTTCCGGTTCCCCATTCTCCAAATACCCCGATCGTAATCGGTCCCTCCGATTCGACTGCGGCCACCGCCAACACATCGCTGTACGTGGCAAACCCCAATCCGTCACTGGCAAAGGTCTTGCCTTCCCCAAGAGCCTGATCGGTTAGAAGACCTCTCTTAGCCATGCTGTGCTCCAAGGGTTGCGGGAAACAGACTCGTAGACGCGTTCGCTGCCGTCACGCCGCCATCCACAACGATCACAGAACCAGTCACATAAGAGGACTCGCCCGAAATAAGAAAGGCAATTATGCCTGCTACTTCATCAGGCATCGCCCAACGGCCGATGGGAACTGCCCGCACCGCCTCGTTCTGCGACAGTGCAAGCTTTTGCGTCATGGGTGTCAGAGTGAGACCCGGACAGACTACATTCACTCGTATGTTCGCTGGGGCCAGCTCGATGGCAAGCTCCCTAGAAAGACTTAGTATCGCGCCCTTGCTCGCTGTGTAGGCAAGTTGTGGAACACTAGAGCCAACAAGGGCACAAATAGAGCTCATATTTACAATTGCTCCGCCACCAGACTCCCGCATTATGGGTACACAATATTTGCACGCATATGCAGTACCTAGTACGTTGGAATTAAAGGTCCGTAGCCAGATATCGTCCGATAAGGATCCTAGTCCGCCATCCTCTACGTCCATGACTCCCGCACAATTGATAAGGGCTTGAATGCCGTGCAGATTTGCTTGCTCGTTCAGCATCAACTGCCGCCACATCTCGTCATCAGACACATCCCCAACAACCGAAATGACATCCGGATCTTCCGCATACAGACCAACCACTTCCTCGTTTCGATCAACAACTATCAATCTCCAGCCGCGACCGCGCAGCAATGCCGCTAGCGCCAGTCCTATTCCACTGGCTGCACCGGTAATGAGACCCAACGACATAAAGATTCTCCCTATCTAGGAGTAAGATGATACGTGCTGGCCTCGACGACCCACGCAGCTGGAATTAACCACATTGGCAACGCACCAAACACCACCCATACAATTGTTGTGAGTGCGAGAGCCGTCGGATACACAAACGGCGTTCGCTTTCGATACCCCAAGAAAACGGGTAATGTAATGACTCCCTCCCTTGAGTCCTTTTCGGCATCTCTCACATCGCCCAAGACGTTGCGAACAGTAAATAGAGCCCAAATGGCAACACACGCCAGCGTAGATGGATTTGCGATCAGGACCACAAGCACCAACTTTATCAACCCATTCACGGCCGGAGCAATGAGCCCAAAAGGCCACCTCTTCTTGTTCGCGTAAAGAGCGGCAACTGCGATAAAGACAAAGATCCACCATGTGCGCAGGAGAATCGCGGCGCACATCCAAGCAAAAATCCAGGCAAGAGGCGACCATTGTCTTCTGCCCGAGTCGCGATGTCTCCACTCCAAGTGAATGAGAAAGCCAAACCATAATAAGCTGCCGGCCAGAAATGAGAGCGCGTCGACCTTCAAAGCCAGGAACAGTAGACTCAAGTCCGCGAACGAATACAATCGGAGTTGGCCTAAATAATTTAACGCCAATTCGATCGAAGCACGATATCTTTGTCCTATTCGCATACTCATAATCTCAATACCGCACAAAGACGGTCTTGAGGGAAGTGAATTCATGAAGCGCAGCCTGTCCTAGTTCACGTCCATACCCGGACTGCTTCACTCCCCCCCACGGAGCCACGGTATCGAACATATTGAAACAATTCACCCAGCAGGCACCCGCTCGTATCCGTTGTGTGAACTTTTCCGCTGTGGCACCATCACTCGTCCAGATAGCGGCGGCAAGTCCGTAGGATGTGTCGTTTGCGCGCGAGATCGCCTCGTCGAGCGACGAAACCTTGTACACACATCCGACCGGTCCGAAAATCTCTTCCCGCGAAACCGGCATGTCGTCGGACACCGAGTCGAGCAATGTGGGTAAGTAGAACAAGTCACCGGCGGTGGACTTGTCAGCTCCGATAATGGTGCGGGCGCCTTGAGAAATCGCCTGTTCAACATATCCAGAGATGACGCCCAAATGTCTGGCATCGATCTGCGGTCCCTGCTGGGTAGCATCGTCCAATGGATCCCCAAGCCGCCGCTGCAACGAGCTCTCGCTCAGCAGGCGAATGAACTCATCGTAAACATCAGCGTGCACAAAGGTCCTACTGCCTGCACAGCAATTCTGTCCCGCAACACCGAATACAGCATCGATCGTTCCGGTGACAGCGTCTTCTAGATTGGCGTCGGCCATAATTACATTCGGACTCTTTCCTCCCAACTCCAGGGTGAGCCGCGGAAGATGTGACACCGATGTCGTAACGATTTTTTGGGCAGTGGGAACGGAACCGGTGAACGTAATTTTGCTGACATCATGGTTTGAAACAAGCGCGCTTCCCGCCACGTCGCCATAACCCGTCACTATATTCACGACTCCTGGAGGGAATCCCGCCTCGTTTATCAAGCGACCCAGGTACTGCGCCGACAATGGGGCCCGCTCAGAGGGCTTAATTACCACTGTGCATCCGGCGGCCAGGGCCGGTGCGATCTTCCAGGAGATGCATGGAAATGGAAAGTTCCACGGGACGATTGCGGCACACACTCCGACCGGTTCCGGTCTCGTGTGCATGGAGTACCTGCCTACGGGCGGCAAATAGGAGCCGAGAATCTTGTCAGCCCAACCGGCATAGTACCTATATACTTCTGCCGCGTTCGAGATATCCCAGCCACGAACATTCGAGATCGGCTTGCCGACATCGATCGACTCAAGAAGTACGAGGTTCTCCATGTTCGCGTCAATTAGGTCGGCCAGCTTGTTCAGTACTGCGGCGCGTTGCCGAGGATGCGCCTGAGACCAAACGCCCGACTCAAAAGCTTGGAACGCAGACTTCACCGCCTGGTCGGCATCCGCGGCGCTTGCCATGGGCATCGTGACGATGCGCTGGTTGGTCATCGGATCTATCACATCGTGATCCTCAACGGAAGACGAATCACGATATGCCCCGTTGATGAACGGCCTTAGGTCCATGGATGGCACCACGTTCGCAAGGATGTACTTTCGTCGATCAGCGGCAAGCGAGGGAACTGACATGGTTGTGGCTCCTCGGCGATTTAGCTTGTTCATAAGGCGATGGTAATTATACGTCAACGCCGACAACATGTCGAGAGGAAGAAGAAGGCATGTCGCCTTCGTTCCTTCCCGCCACCGCGCGGTTATCGACGGGGAGATGGCTCCGGCGGGTGTTAATTAACGTTCCATCTGGCAAGTTCTCCTCTCTGGTTGGTGATGGTTAAGACGGGCCGGGGCCGGAGAGGGCCGCTGACGATCGTCCAGATCGCCTGCGCCCGGGCTCGGGTTGCGCGTGGTCGGAATCGTCTCATGCGCCCGCTCCCCACAGCTGACGTGGACTTTCCAGGTAGTCGTTGTCGATTGGAAATAACATTGTTGGACGGCGAAATTGCAGAGTCAATTGGTCGACTCTGTCGATACCGAGGACTACTGCCGCCTCGGCCACATCATCAATTTCTAGTATTGGTCGCTTCGCGTGATATCCGAGGAAGTCGCGATTGTCATCATCATCGCCGGGCGGGCTTGTCGTCTCGTCAATCTCAAGGTCTGTGTCCGAGATAGTGATCCACGGAAAGTGCCCAATACCGGCGCCGTAATAATTGCGGTCGCGTCCCGGTTGCTCGGCCGAAGCGGGTGCCGCAATGATCTTGACGTAGACGTTCAGTGACCGATAGAAACGGAACGCGTGCCACACGGCGCAGCGGAGAATCCGCGGCGTGCCGTGAATATTGTCTGTAACTACGGGCAAGAGGCGAAGATTTTCAGGCGTCGGCGCGACTCGTGCGCTCGTAGTCATGTATGCATGATATTTGCGACTGAAGAGCCACATGTTAGCCGTTCCGTAGAGCGCCTCTGGGCAATAATTGTGGATCGTTTCGACGTTATGGATGATTGACATGCGGCGATTTACGTCGTTCATGGCGATACCCAGCCCTAGCCGCATGGATATTCGATGTAGCTGTTCGCCATCGAGTTGATCTCGCAAGGGCAGGAGGCCGCTTGTGATAAGACTCTTTTGTCGGGCTATTTCTTGTTCATCTATGCCATATTGAGTCACAAAAACACTATTTATGTTTTTCAGAATGTCAATTTGCTGATATAGCGCAGGCGATTGGAGTGGTAGAAAGAATTCTTGTACCCATAGAGAACTCCATAGCAGCGTGAATAGCGATAGATTGAGCTGATTGTGTCGAGGAATCAGGATCGTATTTTCTTTCCGTCTAGAAGTGGGCGAGGTGAAGTATTGAGTGAGGTCCAATATATACCAGTGGAATCGGTCCGGTGGTGAGTAGTCCAGAATATTGCTTTGTCCTTGCTTCCTGATTGCCAGTGCAAGATAGATGTTGCGTCGCCCCCGGCACCTATCATAAAGGGCGCTCATTGCGTCCCGAGCGATGACTAGGCTGTAGGCATCATAGGTCGCATGTTGATCCTTGATCTGGGTTAGCTCTGGCTCGACCTCGGAGGAATGAATATACCATGTAGAATTGATAGGCGGCATCTCATGCCAAAGCGCGGGCAGGGCGAGCTGGATGCTATCACCCAAGTCGATGAGATGCGGGACAGACGGCGCGAGGATACCGTTCGTGCCGACCCATGAATCTACTAGGTCGCGAAATGTCCGTGACGCGATATCGTCAGTGTATTCAGACGACATTGACGTTAATGAGCGTATTGGGTGGGCGCCGCGCAGTGCTTATACGATATGAAGCTCTGTAGATGTTGTTCATTGTCGTCACTCTTATTCAGGGCTGTTAGCAGGCATCAGTCCCTTGGCGCTATCGTCGCCCTCATTGTTGGTCAGTGATTGACAAGTGGGGCGGCGCATCATAGATGGTTTGAGTTAAGGGTATGGACTGCTCCACGGGTTACTTTGCTGACCGCGTCGATATATCACAGGAAAATGGGGGCCGAGAAAGAGATCGCCGTCCTTGCCGCTGAGCAGTTTGATATTGCTGAATTTCTTGATGGCTCTTCCGTCCCTAAATCGGATGCCTTCTTCAAACATATGTATGCTGATCGACAGGCGCGGTCTGTTGCTTTGGTTGTTTCGGCTACCATGAAGAATATAGCCGTTGTGAAAGGCGGCGGTACCCGCGGCCATCTCACAGAATGTGGGCTCGAAGGTTCGGCCGGTCTCGTGCTGTAGGCGTGTCTGTAGTTTCTCTAAATCTTGCTCATAGAGGTCGCCGGTTTTTAGGAGTCCCCACTCATGGCTGCCGGGTATATATTCTAGACATCCCGACTCGCGTGTAACATCGTCGAGGGCAATCCACACAGTCACGAAATTGGAGGGTTCTGCGCATTGCCAATAGTAATAATCTTGGTGCCACCCCACGTTTCCACTTTGGCCAATGATCGGCGGCTTATGCCACATGTGATCGCGCCAATAGCGTAGGCAGTCATATTGAGTGAGGTCGGCCGCTATGGCACCGATCGCTTCACTTAATATCAACCTCGAAAGAGTAGAATCGGACCACATTACATTCGCGATCTTGGTCACGCCAGATGACAGCTCCGATGGTTGGAGGTTTCTAGAGTACGGAGGGATATTGGTTTCGTATCGCCCGTGGAGCACTTCATCGAAGTGAGCGCGAAAGTCTTGTAGGGCTTCATCGGTGAATAATTTTGGGCTTATCCAATAGCCGTTTTGTCGGTAGAAGTCGCGGTCTGAGTCCTGGACAGTGATCATTGTATCCTCCGCGAGTGTTGCGGTCATTGCGACAGATGACGATTGAAGGCTTGGCTGGATGTCGGAGCAACTGGTTCGAGCTGGCTTGGCTCCTCGTCCACAGAGAGCGTGCGGACGGTCTTCTTGTGCTCATCCGGCGTCGTTCAACGTCCTCGGGCCGGTGATCTTTGGGATCGCTGTGTCGAAATGTGTGACGCGCCCACTTCAGGGCGCGACGCGACTCGGCGGCTATGATGCGTCGCTGTTTGCTCCTTGTCAACCGGATTTCTTGTGCTTGTCGAGATCCGAGTGATTCCGGATTGTGGATTGCGAGTATGTGCCACTGTCGGGAGTCCATGTGCCGGTGATGTGTTAGACCTCAAGCCGACCCTGTCCCGCTTTTCCCTCCCGGTGGCGTGGTGCCCGCTCCAGTGTGACGTCCGTCTGCTGTTGTGCGGGCATGTCGATCCGTCGACCGTCGAGCAGATCGCCGACGGTGATGATCTGCAGCCGCGGATGGGAGCCCCATGGAGAGTCGTAGAAGCCAGCCGCCGCTGCTTCCTGGCGCATCGGTCCTGTCGGCGCGTTCAGCGAGAGCAAGACGCCGATCGTCGCACCCTCGCGCTCGATGACGCCGCGCAGATCGCGCACGTAGCCGGCCTGCAGCTTGCCCGCCTTGACGCTGATGATCACCGTCTTTGGTCGGCCGTCTGCGCTGTCCACGAAGTACAGCCGCCCATCGATCCCCTTGTCTGCTCCCTTCTTGCGATCCATCGGACTGGCTCCCACTAGCGACAGTGCCCACCACTGGAACTGGTACGGCTCAGTCTCGGCGAGCTCGGCCGCGTCCTCTGCTGTCGTCGGCTCTCCGTAGACCTTGAACTGTGCGGCTTCGCCGAAGGCGTCGGTGAGCCGCTTGCGCATGAGGCTGATGGACAGGTGTGTGATGTCGATGCCGATCCAGGGGCGGCCGAGCTTCTGTGCGGCGACCACCGTCGTACCGCAACCGCAGAACGGATCAAGGACGATGTCGCCGGGGTTGGATGAGACGGAAATGATGCGTTCGAGTAGGGCCAGAGGTTTCTGGGTTGGATAGCCAAGGCGCTCGGCTGCTTGAGAGTTGATGGGTGGAATGTCCAGCCACATGTCCTGCAGGGAGACGCCCTGCATCTCGTCAGCGAACTGCGCCAGCCTCGGCGTGCCGGTTGAGAAGTAGTGGATCCTTCCCTCTTCGGCGAACGAGCGCATGTTCGCTCGACTGTATGCCCAATAGCGGCCGCCTGGCGGCTTGACCCCGAGATACTCCCATCCGTCCTGAGGAGTGAGCCACTCGTCCTCCAGGTCTGTGATCCAACCGTCGCTGCCTCGGCGCTTGATCCGCCACTCATAAGAGGTGTCTCCCCCAGGCTTAGCGGCCGTCAGGTCAGCGTCCTTGTATCGCCGGCCGTCTGGGGTCGCGTGGGTGAAACGCCTGTCAACGTACTCTTGCGAGTACCCGACAAACTGAGGGTTCCACGTCCAGCTACGGCTCTTGGTATAGAGGAGAAGCACGTCGTGGATCCGACCGGGCAGCGCCCGGCCTTGCTTGGTGTCGCTGTGGGCGGCCGAACGCTTCCAGACGATCTCGCACCCGAAGTGCTCGACGCCGAAGATGGCGTCCATCAGCACCTTGAGGTAATGGCTCGCCGTCGGGTCGCAGTGTAGGTAGATCGAACCGGTCGACTTGAGCACCCGCCGCAGCTCGACCAACCGCGCGGCCATCATCGCCAGGTACGCAAGCATGTCGTTGGTCCCGAGCAACCGCTCGAACGCGATCAGTGCCTCTGCGGCCGGTCCCCCATCGCGGAGGACCTCGTGCATCGTGGCCGCCGACGCTTGGTCCCAGTGCCACGTGTCGCCGAACGCCTCGATCTGGGCGGCCGAGTCCTGGCCGCTCTTATCCTTGAAGAGCACGTTGTAGGTCGCGTTGGAGTTGAAGGGCGGGTCGAGGTAGACCAGGTCAACGCTCTCGTCGGGGATGTATCGGCGCAGGACGTCGAGGTTGTCACCGTAGATGAGAGCGTTAGGTTCGATGCGCACGCGTTGGTCCTTCAAGGCGACGGCCGCCTGGAGCGGCTGCCCGGTTCATGAGATGAGCACGGCCGGGATTATCCCCCGCTTGGGCCTCGTCGGACAGTCAATCTGGTGGAGTTGCCCGACGTTCGCCAGCCGAGGGTAGCCCTCGGCCGTCTATTCGACTCCGAAGCCGCTGCTGTGAACTCAGCGTTGGACAAAAAAATAAGTGGTTCGCCACCCGGAGGTGGCGAACCACTTACACAGTGAGCGTGTGGATCTAATAGCAGAAAATTCGGCCCGGAGGCCCGACCGATGTCGCAGATGGAGTTCGTGCCATCTCTCGCTGCGGATATTCGATGAGTGGAGCGTCTAACATTCCTACACTAAAGCCTCGAAGTGTCATCGTTGTCCCGACAATCCATATGAACAAGTAGAGAAAAAGTGAGACTATCTGATTCGTGATCCATATGCCCAGATCTGAAAGATTCCGCCAAAACTCTAGAATGATATTGACTCTATCAATGCGTTCAATTACCAGGTACATGAGCAGAAACCAATGCGATGATTTGTCCCTGACGGTCGTTGAGGGCGGTATTTTCGGGCTCGCTTCGAGAAATTCACGGTTCCTAAGTCGTCGTTTTAGCTTTCGTATCTTTTTCCTTTCTCGCTTTAGTTCCAGATAATGCTCTTCTCTAAGCCGTCTGATTAATCTGTCTTTCTTTTTCATGGCCTCCCTCCGCACGTCGAGCAGCGGAAAGCGTCGGTGCTGTCTGTGGCCGGTGCCGGTGGTTGTCGCTCGCCTCCCTGGCTCCAGCTATTCATCTGTAAAGGTGCCGCGTACCACGAATCGGCCGCTGCTCGGACACAGGATTTTGCCGCCGCCTTATTAAGGCTCTGAGACAATTGTGTTAAGGCTTCTTAATTCTCGGCCTCGAACGTGACTCTCCTCGCTCTTGCTGAAGCTCGTGCCGCCGAAGGCGGGCACAGCTGAATGAGGCCGGCTCGCCTTTCAGGCGTGTCAATGGCTGCAGTTCATCACGTGCTCTCAGCGCTCACAGCCATATCGGCCCCTTCGTCCTCCAGCAGTTCAACCCGTCGGGCGATCGGACCACGGTCGTTGCGGGAGACGATATATATAACGGGATCCCCAACGAGCAGGTCGCGGAAGTCCGCTCCCACGAGCTCCGTGTGGTGGAAGTAGATGTTCTCGCCTCCGGCGTCGGGAGTGATGAAGCCGAAGCCCGCCAGGAGGTTGACGATCCGCCCAGTGACCTCGACCTCTGGGCCCTGCGCCTCGCTTACGGACGCATGGCTGTTGCCGGCGGAGCGATCGCGTCGTTGGACGAAGAGCGCGTCTGCGGCAGCGTCCTCCTCCCCTACCCCAGTTCCGATGATCTCTTCCATGCGCACGTGGTGGGTTACCTCACGCGCGAGCACTCCGGCTGCTCGGATCACCCGCGTCAGCCCGTTGTTGCCAATGTACGTGATGTTCCAGCCTAGGAGCATCACCCGCACGCCCAGGGCGTTGAGCTTGCGCACAAGCGGCACGTAGTCCCGGTCGCCGGTGACCAGCACCACCACGTCGAAGCGGCCCAGGAGTGCCAGCTCAAGCGCTTCCAAAGCAAACCAGACGTCGATCCCCCGCTCCCGGACGGGTTGGCCGGCCTTCACGGGGACGGGCAGGTAGTGCGTGACGATCCCGTAGCTCATGAGGACCTCGTCCCACACCCGCTCGGACTCAAGCTGAGTATCGGAGAGTTCGGCCGTGGGCAGCCGGCCTCGGAACCAGTGCATGTCCACGACCTGGCAGTACCCGAGCGGCACTCCCTCCCCTTCCGCCACCTGCTGGCGGACGAAGTCGTGCAGGCCGCCGAGGTTGAGCCGGCTCCGCCGTGGATGGGCGTAGGTGTAGTAGTTGTTGATGTTGGTGAAGTAGCTGCCGTCGTAGAAGATGCCGATGCGCGTCAGGCGCCGGCCGGCATAATCGATTCGGGTCACTGAGTTCAGTCCTTCCCTATTGAGCAATTCGATTGGCATATTGGTGCGGGAGGTCGGCCTCATCCAGTCAAATGTAAAGCTTATGTCGAGTTATGGGCATCACCCAAAGAGATAGTGTGCCTCCTTGTAAGAAAGTAAGCAAGCTTTCTTGCTTGCAAGCTTGTTTGTAAGCTTTCTTGCAAACAGGGCTAGATTTTCCCTCTTGACACGCCAGCGGCCGACTGATAGCATGTTCTTAATTGTCCTCGATCGCGCCCAAAAGGCGTCGGTTGTAGCCCGATAGGGGACGTTCAATGGATATGAGCAACCTACTTTCAACCCAGGACGTCGCCACCTTGCTCGGAGTCGACCGTAAGACCGTACTTCGGTACCTCCAGGTCGGCAAGCTCCGCGGCAGCCGCATCGGCAAGGAGTACCGGATCCCTGAGGAGGCGGTGCGGGCGTTCCTTGAGGCGGGCAGCACCACCGCTGACAAGCCCAGCGGAACGGCAATCGTGACCGTTCTGGCCAATCAGAAGGGTGGTGTGGCCAAGACGACGTCCTCGTTCAACCTTGCCGTTGGACTCCACCGCCTTGGTTGCCGAGTGCTGATGATCGATCTTGATCCTCAAGCCTCCCTCTCGTCAAGCGCAGGAATCCAGATCGCCCGCCTTGACAAGAGCATCTACAACGTTCTGCTCGGGGACGAGATCCCTGTGGATGCTGTCCTCCTGAAGACGGAGGCCGGGCCAGACATTCTGCCGTCAACCATCGATCTCTCAGCGGCTGAAGTTGAGCTTGTTAACATGATGCAGCGGGAACTCATTCTTAAAGAGATCGTTGATGGCCTTCGTAATCGTTACGATCACATTATCATCGACTGTCCGCCGTCTCTCGGCCTTTTGACGATTAATGCCCTCGCGGCCGCAGATCAAGTGATTATTCCTCTGCAATGTGAGTTTCTTGCAACGCGCGGCCTTGCGCTTCTCCTTCAAACAATAGATAAGGCAAAACGCAGGCTCAATCGTTCACTTCGAATTGCTTGGATCCTTCCGACGATGCACGATGGAAGGACTGTACATGCTGGTGAGGTTTATAACGAACTACGAAGGAATTTTCCCGGCCAAGTGTTCGAGCATCCGATAAAGTATACGGTTCGCCTAAAGGAGTCCCCTGCCGCAGGGCAGTCGATTATTGATTACGATCCAGAGAGCGACGCAGCGATGGCGTACATGGAGCTTGCGAGGGAGGTGAACAGCCATGCCTAGGCCTAAACGACCCTCGATGCAGGGAAAGGGCGCAGAGCTATTTTTCTCTGGGGATCTCCCTGAAGATACCTCTACAGACGCGCCCATCGCCCCAGAGCCTGGTACCGAATCAGAGAAAGCAAGAAAGAAAGAAAGCTTGCAAGAAAGAAAGCTTGCAAGCAACATTCCTTCCTTGCACGAAGCGTTCTCAGAAGTTGAATTCGTGGTTTGGGAAGCAGCTTTGGCCAGAATGGATGAGCCGGGGAATGTCCCCAATACATTCCGGTACGCGCAGGCTGAACTCGATGCGATCGATGACCTCGTCCATGAAGTCCGACGCGGTTTCAAACAGCGCATCGCCAAGCAGGATGTTGCCCGTCTCGCACTCAACCTCCTGATCACGGACTTTGTTGAGAGGAGAGAGGGGAGCTTTCTAGCGGCCTATCTCTCGCAACAACAAAGGAAGTCCGGGAGGTAAGAAAGCAAGCTTGCAAGCTTGCTTTCTTACTTTTGTGATGAACGGAAAATTAGTAGTTGTTGGGTGATTTCCGCATCAGCTCATTCGCCGACAGCGAGGAGACAGCGAGATCATTCAACACACCAGACCAATCAATGGTAATCATATGACAACATCGAAACAACGAAGCAGGAATCGATTTCCTGGCTTTAAAAGCCCAAACTATACCCAAGTTCCGGATGAAGTATTCGACGTACTCTTGCCGGAGCTTTCCGGCGCAGAGCTAAAAGTCCTGTTGTACATAATCAGAAGAACGTTCGGATTCAAAAGAGATAGCGATACAATCAGCATATCTCAGATGCTAAACGGAATTACAACTCGTGACGGAAGGGTACTTGATCGAGGTGTGGGTCTCACCAAAAAGACATTGCTTGTGGCGATCAACAGCCTGGAAGAGCAGGACATCGTCCTTACCGAGCGGCGCCAAAGTGAGAGCCGCGGCAACGAAGCCACGAGGTACAGCCTCAACGTCGCCTCAGCCCTAGGGGGAGAAATTACACCCCCCTTGGCGGAAAAAGTACACCAAGGGGGTGGTGTAGAGAGTACCCCAAGCCCTAGGGGGAGAAATTACGCCACACAAGAGAGAGTAGAACAAGAAACAGCTGAACAAGATTTCTATATTTCGAATATTCGAAAGGGTCAACCTGGCAGGGGAGACCAGGAAGCATCCGTTGCTAGCCGGAATGGAGCACCACCTGCCGGAGCAGCTCGCGGAACTGAGGCCGAAGCGGTTGGTGATGTCATCGCCAGAAGCTTTGCTCGGGCTCCCCGAAGCCGCCCCAGGCCAGAGACCGAGACGGACGAGTACCAACGCATCCAGGCGCTGATTGCAGATCGGGCACGGGAATTCATCGACACCGCACCCTTGAAGTCCTCGACCACCCGAGCCTGGAACCTGTACCACCGGGCGGGAGTGTCCATCGGGGTGTTTGAGAGCAAGATCTTCCAGGCGAAGGCGCTGACGCTGGAGAGCACGGCTCGCATCACCAAGACCGCCGAGGTACCTGGGCTTGGTGGACGGCGCAAGAGCAAGATGGCCTATTTCTTCGCCACGCTGGAAGACCAGCTCAACCTCCTGACGCCCGAGGAACGAGCACGGCGAGGTGGGCCAGGGGAAGCTTCGAAGGGCGTCAGGCGTGGTCGGCCGGCGAAGCCGAAGACGAGCGGGGAAGAACCAACCACTGTGCGCAAGCCAGACAGCGAGGGGCCGTATGGTGCCTACATCAAGAGCTGAGCCCTTCTCGATTGAGGAGATGAAGACCGTGGGGAAGGGGAGGGTGAGGGATAGACGAATTCGTGTAGTGATAAGTGGCTACACGAAATCACCAGTTGAAGGAAACCACCATGGATGAGCTGAAATCAGCGCCGCTGGCGCCCATCGAGCAGAGGGAGATCGACTTCTACGACGACCGCATCGTGGCGGTCTTGGTGGACGTCCCAGATCGAACACAGCCGGAAGTCTTTGTGCCGGTGCGACCGCTCTCGGAGTTTCTTGGGCTCGACTGGCGGAGCCAGCGCCATCGAATCAATCGCGACCCGGTCTTGTCTGCGGCCGCCAAAGGGGTGGTCGTTATGACCCCCCCTTCTCAGGATGGTCGGGGCGGCGGGCCTCAAGAGATGCTCTGTCTGCCCGTGCAGTTTGTGCACGGCTGGTTGTTCAGGATCACGACCGAGCGTGTGAAGCCCGAGTTGCGCGAGAAGATCATCCGCTACCAGCGCGAATGCTTCCGTGTGCTTTGGCAGGCGTTCCAGGCAGAGACCCTTACGGCCGCCCCGACCTCTCGCTCGATGACCTCGATCGCAGAAGTGCGAGAGTTTGGCCTGGCCATGGCCCGTCTGGCCGAGGAGCATCTGGCCCTGGATGCCCGGGTGTCATCGACTGAAGACCGGCTCGATCAAGCGTCCCAGGTCGTTGGCGGGATTCTCCGCGATGCCACCCAGACGAAGAAGGATGTTGCTGATCTCACCCGACGCGTCGCACCAGGCACGCCCATCACCGAGGAGCAGGCAGGCGACATCCAGCAGCGGGTGAAGGCCCTTGCCATGCTTCTGACGGAGACTAACCCCGGCAAGAACCACTTCCAGGGGATCTGGGGAGAACTCAACCGCCGCATGGCCGTCTCCGGGTACAAGAACATCCCGGCCGCCAAATTCGGTGAGGTGATCAAATTCCTGGACGAGTGGCACACGCGAGCCTCTCTTGCCGCTCCAGACCGGGGTACTCCGGGGGAGTAGGGCAGGGACGGCAGTTGACATAACCGCGCAGACTTGATACAATCGGGCCTGCCTGAGCGTGACCTCTTTAAATAGCACGCTCGCGCAGACCCCATGCCCACAACCGAATACCCACGACCCAACACCAGTCCCGAGCCCGGCGATCGCCGATGGCTCTTCCCATTGGGTCGCGTCCTCTCAACCCCTGGCGCCCTTGCAGCATGCGAGGACGCCGACGTCGATCCCCTCACGTACCTCTCCCGCCACGTCACCGGGGACTGGGGCGATCTGGGAGATGAGGACAAGGCCGCAAACGACGACGCCCTCGCCACCGGCGCCCGGATCCTCTCCGCCTACACTCTCTCCACTGACGAGCGACTCTGGATCATTACCGAGGCAGACCGAGCGTCAACGACGCTGCTTTTGCCGCTTGAGTACTGACCAGTCCGACAGCCATGGAGCGCCCATCACATGACCATCGCCTGCTGAAGG
>Ga0138256_10001372_pt1 | contig 26282 bp, 21 predicted proteins | sample KNB2016incub_MG_FD_105486 | JGI IMG/M metagenome (GOLD analysis project Ga0138256, IMG submission 105486) | Active sludge microbial communities from wastewater in Klosterneuburg, Austria - KNB2014incub_MG | ecosystem: Engineered > WWTP > Activated sludge > Unclassified | place: Austria...
AAGTGTAAGGTTGTTGAGTTTTCTCTTTATATAAATTGAGGTTGTCGCAAAAAAGTAAATTGTAAATAAAATTTGTTGAACTGTCCTTGTAAGGGTCAATTGAAGATTGGGTTTGTGTCTGTGCAGGTGATTTTTTGAAAAAGCTAAATAGTCCCATAGATACTACGGTTAAAGTTGTTAAGGTTAGTCCTAAAAATATTTTTTTCTTTGTTGTCATTTGAAATTAGTAGGGTCGTCATAGCCTGACAGCCAACATAAATATTTACGCTAATATACGCTTGTTTTAAATTTCAACAATTTTTTTAAACCCCATATCTGCAAACTGTTATAAAAAAATACGCATAGTGCTGCCCATTGCATAAATACAACATAAGGGCTCGTGCAGAGGCGGGATAAATGCATTCCAATTTGCCCCGATTTTAAGGTGAATTAGCAGAACTGGAAATAAATCTGTATTAATGAACGCTGCTGATATCCTCAGGGCTGGTAAAAATCTCTGCCAGAAAAATGAAAACTGTGATGCCCAAAGCATCAGCAAATCTTATCCTACAAAATGTTCCCGGAATGGGATAATTTATGGTAAACTTTAAAATTAACCTAATTGAGCACTCATGCTTATGCACCAAATATTTTTATTATCAAAAGAGGCCAATAAAAAAAGGCCGGGATACCCGGCCTCTATGTAAGTTCTTATTTAAAACTTTATTTTACTTCTTCAAATTCTGCATCGGTTACATTGTCTGCACCGGCATCTGCATTGGCATTGCCATTAGCACCTGCATCCTGCTGAGGCTGGGCACCCGTATCCTGTGTAGCCTTATACATATCTTCACTGGCAGCCGTCCAGGCAGCATTCAGTTCTGTAATTGCCGTTTCGATACTTGCCAAATCCTGTGATTTGTGGGCTTCTTTTAATTTATTCAGGCCCGTTTCAATACTCGATTTTTTATCTCCGGGTATTTTATCACCGTATTCTTTTAGTTGTTTTTCTGTTTGGAAAATCAAACTATCGGCCTGGTTTATTTTTTCTATTTTTTCTTTTTCTGCTTTATCTGTTGCTTCATTTGCTTTGGCATCAGCCTTCATTTTTTCAATTTCCTCTTTACTTAAACCACTGCCCGCTTCTATCCTTATTTTTTGTTCTTTACCCGTTCCTTTATCTTTTGCACTTACATGTAAGATACCGTTGGCATCAATATCAAATGTAACTTCAATTTGCGGTACACCTCTTGGAGCCGGTGGAATTCCATCTAAATTAAATGTACCAAGGCTCTTGTTTTGATTTGCCATGGGCCTTTCTCCCTGTAAAACGTGTATTTGTACGCCCGGCTGGTTATCGCTGGCCGTAGAAAAACTTTCTGACTTCTTAGTAGGAATGGTTGTATTGCTATCAATCAACCTGGTCATTACACCGCCCATGGTTTCAATACCCAGGCTTAATGGTGTTACATCCAGCAGCAATACATCTTTTACTTCACCTGTTAATACTGCTCCTTGTATTGCAGCACCGATAGCCACTACTTCATCAGGGTTTACTCCTTTATGAGGTTTACGGCCAAAGAATTTCTCTACAATTTCCTGAACTTTGGGAATACGGGTACTACCTCCTACCAGGATCACTTCATTAATGTCTGAAGCATTCATACCTGCATCTTTCAATGCTTGTTCACAAGGTTTCAGGCAGCGGTCAAATAATTTATCGGCTAATGATTCAAACTTGGCACGGGTCAATTTTTTTACGAGGTGTTTAGGTACGCCATCAACAGCCGTAATATAGGGAAGGTTTATTTCGGTTTCTGTAGAAGAAGATAATTCAACTTTTGCTTTTTCTGATGCTTCTTTTAAGCGTTGCAAAGCCATCGGGTCTTTACGCAAATCAATATTCTCTTCTTTTTTAAAATCTTCGGCCAGCCAATCCATGATCACTTTATCAAAATCATCGCCCCCCAGGTGCGTATCACCATTGGTAGATTTTACTTCAAACACACCATCGCCTAATTCTAATACAGAAATATCAAAAGTACCACCACCCAGGTCAAACACAGCGATTTTCTGGTCGTATTTTCCTTTATCTAAACCATAAGCCAAAGCTGCAGCAGTAGGTTCATTTACAATACGGCGAACGGTAAGCCCTGCAATTTCACCGGCTTCTTTTGTGGCCTGGCGCTGTGCATCATTAAAATAGGCAGGTACGGTAATAACTGCTTCATTTATTTCCTGGCCCAGGTAATCCTCAGCCGTTTTTTTCATTTTTTGCAAAATCATGGCGCTTATTTCCTGGGGCGTATAATGGCGGCCATCAATGTCAATACGTACGGTATTATTGTCACCTTTTACAACTTTATAGCTCCAGTGGCTACTTTCTTCAGTTACTTCATCAAACCGGCGGCCCATAAAGCGCTTCACACTCGTGATGGTATTTTGTGGGTTGGTAATGGCCTGTCTTTTGGCAGGATCACCTACTTTACGTTCTCCATTTTTTAAGAATGCAACTACCGAAGGGGTAGTACGCCGTCCTTCATCATTTGCTATAACTACTGGTTCGCTGCCTTCCATTACTGCAACGCAACTATTGGTTGTACCTAAGTCTATTCCAATTATTTTTCCCATTATATATATTTTTTAAAATGTAAACTGATATGCTTAACAATTGACAATCACTATGCCAACCAAAAAAAAGATGCAAAAATGGCAGTAAATTTTATAAAAATTAATGGAGTTCAGTAAAATCAGTTTCTCCCGGTTTTTTATGAATGCGAAAAGTAAAATGCTTTTGGGTAAGATAGCTGATGCATATCACAAAAAGGATGGTGGCTACCTGGCTGATAACGGGTTTCCAATGAAAATATTCTACCAGCATTTTCAGCATCAGGTAATTGATGACCAGGTTGATTGAAAAAGACAAAAAATATCGAAATAACTGGATGCGGCCCCGTAAATAAGAACCCGTGAATACGATATATTTATTTAAGATGAACCCAATAAGAAAAGTGATGGTAGAAGAATAAAAAAGGGCAGCCATGTGCGGCTTAAAAGCCATAAAACCAAAATCGAAAATACGTTTATCAAAAATAAAATTATATCCCAGCCAATAATTCAGTAAACCTAATACACTATTTGCGCCTCCACATGCCGCATACTTAAAAGTTTGCAGGGGCATTATTTTTTTAAAAGGCGGGTATAGGGCTTCAATGAGCCAGTTTATCCATTTTTTCATGTGAAGCCTGCAAAGCTAATTGTAAAAATGACAAAAAAGAAAAAACCGGTACAATGCACCGGTTTAATTATCACAATCCTTAAAATCTAAAATACATATCTTATTGCAAGGCCACCCCAATTTCCACTAAAACCGGCGCCCTCACCAAACTCGAAGGATGGTTGCCAATCTAAAGAAAGATTGATAGGGGCTCCTTTAAACTTATAATCTAAGCCAATCACACCATCTACTCCTATAAATGTACCACCATCGTAATATTTATTATTATAAAAACCCACATGTGCACCCGGGCCTACATACCATTTTAATCCTTCCACATCATTTATGTTGTGATGAAATTCATATAAGCCGGTAATACGCATGCCATGGTTCCAAAAATATCCGAGGCCTTCTACAGCCGCAGTAGGTTTTACAAAGTGTTTTAAACTTATAGCCCCGGGATAAAATTTTACACCTAATGCAGTTTTATACTCTTGCGATTGAATGTTACTTTGTGCATAGCTATAACTTACCAGGAAAGTAAATGCAAAAACTGCAACCAGCGCTTTTTGTTTCATATTGTATTCGTTTTATTTATTAATCTATTAAAAATCATGCCATAATGCACAATTGCAGCTTATTATTTAGTTAAGAAAATTAAGCATACATGTCTTCTCTAATGCCTTTTATGCGTTCGTCCTGCAGGTATTCATCAAAGCTCATGAGCTGATCAATAATTCCTTTTGGTGTTAATTCTATAATCCGGTTTGCTACGGTTTGCATAAATTGGTGATCGTGTGTGGCAAATAATACGATACCCGGAAACGAGATCATACCATCATTAAATGCAATGATACTTTCCAAATCAAGATGGTTTGTGGGTTCATCTAAGATGAGCACATTGGGGTTTTGCAACATCATACGGCTCACCATACAACGTACTTTTTCTCCTCCACTCAACACATTTGTTTTTTTAAGGATCTCATCGCCACTGAATAACATTTTACCCAGGAAACCCCTTAAAAAATCTTCATCAACGTCTTTGGTTCCGGGGGGTACGTATTGACGCAGCCAATCCATGAGATTGTAATTGCTGCCTTTAAAATATTCTGAATTATCGTTTGGCAAATAAGCTTTGGTAATGGTAGTGCCCCACTCGTAATGACCAGTGTCAGCTTTTTGCCTGTTATTTATAATTTCAAAAAACATGGTTAATGCCTGTGGATCCCGGCTCAGGAAAGCAATTTTTTGCCCTTTCTGAATATCAAAATTCATTTTACTAAAAAGCATTTTACCATCTATTGCTTTTGAAAGGTTTTCTACTTTTAAGATTTCATTGCCCACTTCTCTTTCCTGCTTAAAAATGATACCGGGGTATTTTCTATTGCTGGGTTGAATGTCTTCAATAACCAATTTTTCAAGTGCTTTTTTACGGCTGGTAGCTTGTTTACTTTTACTGGCATTGGCGCTAAACCTGGCTATAAAGTCCAGCAGGTCTTTGCGTTTTTCCTCCATCTTCTTATTCTTATCACTCATTTGCCTTGCTGCCAGTTGAGAGCTTTCGTACCAGAATGTATAATTACCGGTGTACACTTTTATTTTACTGCGGTCCACATCTGCCACATGGGTACACACGGCATCTAAAAAGTGCCGATCGTGGCTTACCACCAAAACAATATTTTGATAATCGGCTAAAAAATTTTCTAACCAACTGATGGTTTCCACATCTAAGTTATTGGTAGGTTCATCTAACAATAAAATATCTGGGCTCCCAAAAAGTGCCTGTGCCAGCAATACCCTTACTTTTAAATTGGCGCTAATGTCTTTCATGAGCAATTGGTGCAATTCATCTTTTACACCCAGTTCACTCAATAAAGTTGCAGCATCACTTTCTGCGGTATAGCCTCCCATCTCTCCAAATTCATGTTCTAATTCACCGGCTTTGATACCGTCAGCTTCAGAAAAATCCTCTTTTGCATATATGAGTTCCCTTTCGTGCATCACTTTCCACATAGTTTTGTGACCCATCATAACCGTATTGAGTACGGTTTGTTCATCAAAAGCAAATTGGTTTTGGTTAAGTACAGCCATCCGTTCTCCGGGGGTAATATCCACACTTCCTTTATTGGGCTCTATTTCGCCACTGATAATTTTTAGAAAAGTACTTTTTCCTGCACCATTGGCACCAATTACACCATAGCAATTCCCCTTTACAAAATTGATATTTACTTCATCAAATAAAACCCGCTTGCCATAAGCTAAGGTTACATTGTTAACACGAATCATAATTTAAAAATGAAATGGGCGCAAAGGTACGCATTTATATCCTGATAAAGAAGCCAAAATCGCATTCATTTAAGAAGGGAATGAATACTAAATCCCGCCTGCAATTTAGCCATATTCATTACCTTCATTGGCAAATCATAAAGTATGCAAACAGAAATCAGGAATTTAGAACCAAAGGCAATTTGGAATTATTTTAGTGATATCAATGCCATCCCCAGGGCATCAAAAAAAGAAGCAAAAATTACCGCATTTATGCAACAATTTGGCAACTCACTGGGGTTGGCCACAGCTGTAGATGATGCAGGAAATGTGATCATTAAAAAGCCTGCTTCGGCTGGTATGGAAAATAAACAAACGGTGGTTTTACAAAGCCATTTAGATATGGTGCATCAAAAAAATGCTGATACTGATTTTGATTTTAATATACAGGGCATTAATATGTACGTGGATGGCGATTGGGTAAAAGCAAAAGGAACTACGCTGGGCGCCGATAATGGTATTGGTGTGGCAACCATCATGAGCATCCTGGCCGCTAAAGATATTCCACATCCACCTATTGAGGCTTTATTTACAGTAGATGAAGAAACCGGTATGACGGGCGCCAAAGAATTGAAAGGCGGCTTGCTCAAGGGCCACATCTTACTCAATCTTGATACGGAAGATGATGATGAATTAACCATTGGTTGCGCCGGTGGCATTGATGTAACCATTGATGGGGAATATAAAACAAAAACACCTGTGCAAGGTAGCGCAGGATTCATGATCAGTCTTACCGGGCTTACCGGTGGGCATTCCGGAGTAGAAATTCAATTGGGCAGGGCCAATGCTAATAAACTCATGAACCGGGTATTGTATAATTTACAAAAAAAGTTAAATATTGAAATACATTCCATCCGGGGTGGAAGCTTACGAAATGCAATACCCCGTGAATCCAAATCGGTAATAGCAACAAAAGATGCCAAATTAGTAAAAGATGAAATTGAAAAATGGAATGAGATTTTAAAAGCCGAATACCGGGTAACGGATGCATCACTTAAACTCAACGCAAAAGAAACAAGTACTCCCGCAACAGTTTTTGAAACCGGTTTTCAACAAAATTTTTTAGCTGCAGTGTATGCCTGCCCCAATGGAATTTATAGAATGACGCCGGGTATTGAAGGCCTGGTACAAACATCGAACAACATTGCAAAAATAGAAGCTGCTGAAGGAAAATTCACGGTTCAATGCCTTACCCGAAGCTCTGTAGATTCTGAAAAAACAGACCTGGCCACTGCCATTCAAAACAGCTTTAATGCATGCTAGGCCAAAGTAAGTTTTAGCGGTGAATATCCGGGATGGGAACCCAAGCCGGATGACCCGGTAATTAAAATGATGAGCGATCTTTATCAAAAAATGTTTAAAAGTGCCGCCCGTGTAGATGCTATTCATGCCGGGCTTGAATGTGGCATCATTGGTGGCAATTACCCGGGCATGCAAATGATCTCATTTGGCCCCAATATTTATGGCGCACATTCTCCCGATGAAAGGGTACAAATTAGTTCTGTACAAAAATTTTGGAAATACCTGCTTGAAATATTAAAACAAATTCCTGGTAAGCATTAGGATTTTTTCAAGAGACACGCATGATGATTAAATAATATTATCAGGATAGCGATAAATCTTTTAGTACCTAAATAAAAAAATCCGGTAAGCCCGGATTTTTTTATAGATATTGGTTGTGGTTTATATATTATTTTTTGCCTTTTGCATCATCAAGTTCGTAAAGCCACTGTACGTCAGTATCCTCGGCATTATCGGTCCTTAATTCTTTTCTTGATTTTTCAAGTGCATCTGCTTTTTTGCGGCCTACCAGGTCTTTGATCTTCTTTAACCTTTCTTTATTTAATGCTTTTAATTTTTTATCCATTGCTTTTGCATCTAAAGAACCATCCTGCTTAATTGAATTGGCCCTGGCAAAATAAGTTGAATTTACATCCATTACTTTTTTGGTTTGATATTCATCTAAACCTGCATTGGTATAAATTTCTGAACGGCCTTTCTTAATAACAGCCATTTTTTCCTGGGCTATCCTTTCGTTTTCCTGGTTTACTTTTACGATACTATCTTTTACAAATAGTTCTCTGTCCCTGGCTTCTTCTTTCATCCTTTCAGAATCCAGGCTATCTTTCTCTGCCTGTAATGCTGCCAGGCGATCTGTTTCCATTTGTTCGGCAGCCATTTTAGTTTTTTCATTTTCTTCAGCAGCCATTCTTTCTTTTTCGGCTTTGGCCAAATTGGCTTTCGCCATTTTTTCACTCTTTGCTTTAGCAACCTTAGATTTTGATTGGGCTTGTACGCCAGCAATGATAAACAGGGTAGCCAGCATTAAAACTATTTTTTTCATAATGGAGATTTTATTTTTCATTTTGGGCAAGTAATTACAATATCTGTGCCATCAGCTATTAGGGGGCATAATTTTATTGCAATGCCTTTTTATTTAATAATTTTTAACAGCTTCCAGGGCATTAAAAAAGGGATGATCGCTCATCCCTTTTATTGATATAACTTAATATAAATCAGTTAGTACAAACAGCATCAACAGCCGTTTCTGTTTCGTGGGGCGCTGGCAGATCATTTTCATTTACCCTTCCCCCTTTTATAAAATGCTTTGACCAATAGGCTTCATCCAGGTTGCTGATCGTAACCCCGGTACTGGACCCGGAATGAACAAAATATCCATCTCCCAGGTACATGCCTACATGGCTAATACCTCCACGGGTATTAAAAAACACCAGGTCTCCTTCCAGCAAATCTTCTTCATTTAATTTTTCACAAACAGCATACTGTTCCCTGGCAGTACGGGGTAACTTTAAGGAATATACCGTACTCATCAATAAACCGGTAAAAGCGCTGCAATCAATACCCTTTTTAGTAGTGCCACCATAGCGGTAGCGGGTACCCCACCAATCATTTATAAATTGAAATAAGCGGGTGTTTGTAATGGTTTCTACCTCACGGTTTAAAATTTGGGCGAATTTAAAATGGATGGTTTTACAATTTTCGGTAACCAGTAACATTTTGTTACCTGCTAAAGCTTTAGCTTCTCTTGCAGCTATTTGCAATGCCTGTCCTATTTCTGCTTCGGAAGCCTTGAGCTTAATAGGTACAGCGCTGGTTACTACCGGAGCCAATTCTGCCACCTGGTAACCATCGGCGATGGAGGCACTACTATTGCTGAAATTGAAAACTTTTTGTGCATTTGCACTTAATGATGTTCCTGAAAAAATGCTGAAAGCAACAGAAACAAAAAATAAGTTTTTCATACCTAAAACATTGGTTTTTAGTGTATGTACGACTTAATCTTGTATTCGTAATCTCTTCGCTTTTTCTTAAAATAACCTGTTTATTAATTCCTGCCTGATATTCTTGTCCTACAAAACGATAACGTAAATTTTTCTCATAAAATCCGGGCAAAGGTAGGGTTTGTGCCCCAAACGAGCAACCTTTATTTCTGTACCCATTTTTAAGCCTACATGTGGAAAAACGCAAAGAAATCTCTTTTTATTGTTTACGATATTTGTATTTCAGTTTTGTAAATTCTTAAGTTATACATGAAATTTTCACACTTACACGTTCATACACAGTTTTCGTTACTTGATGGCGCAGCTTCTATCAAAAATTTATATAAGAAAGCGATAGCGAATAATATGCCGGCACTTGCTATTAGTGATCATGGAAATATGTTTGGCGTATTTGAGTTTGTAAAGGAAGCGTATGCACATAAAAATGAAGATGGTAGTCTTAAAGTAAAACCCATTGTGGGTTGCGAATTTTATATTACAACCGACCGTACCCGAAAAACATTTAGTAAAGAAGAAAAAGACCCTCGGCACCACCAAATATTATTGGCCAAAAATGAACAAGGCTACAAAAACTTAGTAAAACTTACATCACTGGGTTATATTGAAGGGATGTACAGTAAGTACCCACGCATTGACAAAGAACTCATACATAAATACCACGAAGGGCTTATTGCCACTACCTGTTGCCTGGGTGCGCTGGTACCCCAAACGATATTAAAAAAAGGCGAGCAGGAGGGAGAAAATGAATTTAAGTGGTGGCTCAATATTTTCCAGGAAGATTATTACGTGGAGCTGCAAAGGCATGGCATTCCCGAACAGGAAAAAGTAAATGAAGTATTATTAAAATTTGCAAAAAAATATAAAGTAAAAGTAATTGCCAGCAACGACAGCCACTATGTAGATCAAACTGATTTTAATGCACATGATATTTTACTTTGCATCAATACCGGCGAAAAACAAAGCACCCCTGCCCTGCGTGAGTTTACAGATGATGATGTACAGGCCAAAGGAAAAAGGTTTGGTTTTTTTAATGACCAGTTTTATTTAAAGACCGAAACCGAAATGAGTAAGGTTTTTGAAGACCTGCCCCATGCCATTGACAATACCAATGAAATAGTTGACAAAGTATCGCTACTCGATTTAAAGAGAGATATTTTATTGCCATTTTTTGAAGTGCCTGCAAATTATAAAAGCCAGGATGAATACCTGGAACACCTCACCTGGAGTGGTGCTAAAGAAAGATACAAGATATTAACACCCGAAACAGAAGAAAGGTTACAATTTGAGTTGGGCATTATAAAGAAAATGGGATTTGCCGGTTATTTTTTAATTGTGAGCGACTTTATTAAAGCTGGACGGGATATGGATGTTTTCATTGGTCCGGGCCGTGGTTCTGCAGCTGGTAGCGCTGTGGCATATTGTATTGGTATCACCAATATTGATCCAATAAAATATAATTTGCTTTTTGAACGGTTCTTAAACCCCGAGCGGAAATCAATGCCGGATATTGATACCGATTTTGATGATGAAGGAAGGCAAAAAGTATTAAACTATGTAGTAGAAAAATATGGTAAAAACCAGGTAGCACAAATAATTACATATGGCACCATGGCTGCCAAATCGAGCATTGCAGATGTGGCCCGTGTGATGGATCTGCCCATTGCTGAAAGCCGGGCACTCTCAAAATTAGTTCCGGAAAAACCGGGTATTGTTTTAAAAAGATTATTACATGCACCTTTATCTCACAAAGAGGTAGAAAATGGGAATGAAAAATCATTGGAAGAAAAAGAACAACTTACTGCAGATGATATTGAAAACGTAAAGCGATTGAGAGATATTTATACCGGCGATGATTTGCTAAGTAAAATTTTAAAAGAAGCAGAAATTTTAGAAGGTTCCGTACGAAATACCGGTATTCATGCTTCTGCCATCATTATTGCACCCAAAGACCTTACTGAATTATTACCGGTAGCTACTTCAAAAGAATCTGATTTGTGGCTTACCCAAATTGAAGGCAACTCAATTGAAGAAGCGGGTGTTATCAAAATGGATTTCCTGGGATTAAAAACATTGAGTATTTTAAAAACAGCCTTAGCGCTGATTAAACAAAATCACGGCCTTACGATAGATATTGATACGATACCATTAGATGATGAAAAAACTTTTAAACTGTTTCAGCAAGGAGAAACAAACGCCACTTTCCAGTTTGAAAGTGCTGGGATGCAAAAATATTTGCGTGAACTAAAGCCCGATAAGTTTGATGACCTCATTGCAATGAATGCCTTGTTCCGGCCGGGCCCGATGGGCTACATACCCCAATATATTGCCCGTAAACATGGCCGTGAAATGGTGCTGTATGATATTGCTGATATGCAGGAATACCTGGAAGAAACTTATGGTATTACCGTTTACCAGGAACAGGTAATGTTGCTATCTCAAAAACTGGCGGACTTTAGTAAAGGCGATGCAGATATCTTACGTAAGGCAATGGGTAAAAAGCAAAAGCATGTGCTTGATAAAATGAAAGTACAGTTTTTGGAGGGCGCCACCGCCAAAGGGCATCCAAAAGATAAATTAGAAAAGATTTGGACAGATTGGGAAGCCTTTGCCCAATATGCATTTAATAAATCGCACTCTACCTGTTATGCTTTTGTAGCTTATCAAACAGCTTATTTAAAAGCACATTATCCAAGTGAATTTATGGCTGCTGTACTCAATCATGCCGGCAGTATAGATAAGATCACATTTTTTATGGAAGAATGTAAACGCATGGGATTAACTGTATTGGGGCCCGACATCAATGAATCGCACAAAGGGTTTGCAGTAAATAAAAAAGGTGAAATTCGATTTGGTTTCAGCGGTTTAAAAGGCGTAGGTGAAGCTGCAATTGAAAACATTATTGAAGAAAGAAAAAAACAAGGCCCGTTTTCAAATGTTTTTGACCTGGTAAAAAGAGTGAACCTTAGGGCCGTAAATAAAAAAACATTAGAAAGTTTAGTTTATAGTGGCAGTTTCGACAGCTTTAAAGATTTGCATAGGGCACAATATTTTTACCAGGCACCCGGCGATGCGGTAGCCATGGAAAAAATAATAAAATTTGGCCAGGTTATCCAGGCGCAAAGTGCAAACGCTGCCAATACCTTGTTTGGTGATTTACAAATGCCGGATATCATTCCTCCAAAACTATTATTCTGCGAGCCCTGGCAATTGGTAGAGCAATTAGATTTTGAAAAGGAAATCACCGGTATTTACATGAGTGGCCACCCGCTTGATAATTATAAATTTGAATTAAAAAATTACCATATTTCTGCATTAAGCGATTTTAATGAAATCAGGTTAGCGCCCAAACCTTTTTCATCACGCCAATTTAGGCTGGCCGGGCTTGTTACAGATGTACAACACAGGCTTACAAAAAAAGGTAAAAATTTTGGTATCCTTCAGATAGAAGATTTTACAGGCAAAACCGATATGGCACTCTTTGGCGAAGACTATGTAAGGTACCAGCATTACTTAGATAAGGGAATTATTCTGCTAATAGAAGGCCAGTTCAGGGAACGTTACAATACCGATCAATATGAATTCAGAATTTCAAAAATGCATTTGCTGGATACCATCAAAAAAACGATGACACAAAAACTAAGCATTGGTGTGGGCGCCCAACTGATAGATGACAATTTTATCGCTTTTATGTCAGAAAATGTGAGCAATAACCCGGGTAATACCACGCTTAACTTTAAGATCATGGATGAAGAGAATAATATCATGATTAATTTGTACAGCCTGAATAATAAGTTTACCATGAACGATTCCATGGCAGCGTATTTAGAAGACCGGCCTTATCTGGAAGTAAGCGTATTGACTGCTTAACTGACTTTTTTACAGTAAATAAACTTATTCTATCTATTGTGGATATGTCAATTGAACCTTTCCGGGTAATTGGTCATAAATTTGCAATAGATCATTAAAATATATACAAACAAATAAATAATAATTGTTATGGCTTTAGAATTAACCGATTCAAACTTTCAAACCGAAGTGATAAATTCAGATAAATTGACCGTTATTGACTTTTGGGCAGAATGGTGTGGCCCCTGCCGGGCAATTGGACCTGTAATAGACGAATTAAGTAAGGAATATGAAGGCAAAGTAAATGTGGGGAAATTAAATGTAGATAAAAACCCTCAGGTATCTATGAACTATGGTATTACCAATATACCGGCTATTTTATTTATTAAAAATGGCGAAGTAGTAGATAAATTAGTAGGCGCACAACCCAAGGCTAATTTTGTAAAGAAAATAGAAGCACATAAATAACCATTTTCTTTTTAAAGAATGTAAAAGGGCTTAATAAAAATTAAGTCCTTTTTTATGTACCGTCTAAAATGCATAGTTGATGCCAATAGTAAAATTAAAGTTTTCATAACGCCATTCTTTATATTTCCGGTTGAATAATTTTTGAATAAAATCATCAATACCAATATCCGGCGCTTTCCATCCATTATTGATATAACTCATCTCGGGCCGTTTGAAACGGAAACCAAAATCAAAACGAAGAATTACATAATTAAAATCGAAATGTAAACCCGTACCGGCACTTAACCCTATTTGCTGATACAAATTTTGAAGTTTGAATTGTGCCGTATCAGATACAACCCCGTTGGCTAAAATTGTTTTATTAAAATTCCAAACATTTCCTACATCAACAAATAAAGCACCTCTCAGCGTAAGCAAATTCGGGATGAGCCGGGTAATATAATAACGGTATTCTGCATTGCCTTCTAACTGCACATCACCCGTTTGCTCATTAAATAAATTTTGTGCAAATGGTTTTAGTGGCCTTCCACCCAGGCCAATGCCCCTTACCGGCCATCCCCGCATACTGGAGCTTCCACCACCAAAATATTGTTTAAAAAATGGAAGCGTACTATCCCTTGCAAGAGGGATACCCACACCGGCAAATAACCTGAATGCCAATGCGGTTTTATTATAATTTATCGTGTATTTATATTCTGCATCGGTTTTAATATATTTCTTTTTATATTTTTTAAGTATCGGTAAAGCGCCCCAGGTAAGCCCGGATTCTTCTACATTTAATTTAATGCTACGCTCTTTTAAAATACTTTTTAAATGTACGGGATTATTAAAAATATGACTGTAACTGGCTCCCATACCCGTTACAAATGCAGTATTATATGAGTACCGTAAAAAAGGATTGGCCTCTTTAATTTGAATAAAACTATCAGTTTGGTTAAAGAGATAATTAAATTCGGCATAGAAAGGCCTGAATGTAAAATTGGCACCATTTTTTAAAGGATGTGTAAAGCCGGTATTCAGGTTTACCGATTGCAAGCTAAATAAATTAAACCGGGTAGCATAAGAAAAAGTAGTATTCACAAAAGTTTCACCAGGCAATATTCGCCTTTTATTTTTTTTAAATGGATTGATGATCCTGGGAATTGAAATGCTATTGGTATAACTAAATTCAGTAGAATTGATAAGGCCCGAAGTATTGCTCCCTGATTTATTATTAAACTCCACCCCTGCCCGCAAGCTATGCATCATGCGGATGCCTTCCCGGGCAATATTCCGATTGGTTAAAGACAGGTTTCCCGAAAGGCCGAATAAACTTCCTGCAATGGCATTGGCTGAATTATTACCGGAAGAATAACTGGCTTCCAATGCAGCTTCAAAACCAAATTTACTCACAGGTATCAGTTCTACCACCAAATCTACTGCATGGCTATCAGGCAATTCTATGATTTGAATATTGGTATTTGCCCACAACCCGGTTTTTGAAATATTATTAAGCGTTTTATAATATTCATTTTGGCGGAATATATCTCCTTTTCTAAAACTTATTTGCCGGATGATTACACCCGCTCTATACAAAGACTGGTGATAACGTAATATAAAATTTCCTGTAGGAGTTTTTCGTTGAATAATGTTAATGGTATCTTCTAATTTATCTCCGGGTTTATAATCCGGAAGCAAATAAATATTATTGATATGGTATTGTACCAGTTTAGAGCTATCTTCCGGATTTACCAACACTACAGCCAGTTTAATAGAGGGTGAATCTTTTAAAGCCTGTGCTTCTGCAAGCAATTGTAATTGCTCAAAAGGATCATCGCTAATGGTAGTTAATGCGGCAATACTGGTATCGCCCTGCACCCTTAACTCTGCAGACGAAAATTTATAATACCCATTGTTTCTTAATGTATCTACAATGCGGGCCATTTCGCCCAGTACGGCCACTTTGGTAATTGGGTCGCCTTTTTTTAATATTGATTTTCCCCTGCTTTTTAAAATGAGTGCCTGCAAATCTTCACGCTGCAAACGATAGGTCACTGTATCAATGAGGGTACGTTTACCCACGTTAATAAGATAATCAACCTTTACTTTTTTATTGTCTCTGGAAACAACTGTTGTATCTGCATCATAAGTTGTTTGCGGATGATAAAAACCAAGATGAAACAGGGATGCCCGCATATTGTTTAAAGACCGGTTTACGGCCGATGTATCAAATGCAGGTGGCCTTTTAATGATTTCTAAAAAGAACAGCGGCGATTTGGTTAATACGATGGCACTATCATCAAATTGAGTGCGCATCCTTTCTTCTACCGCTTCTTTATCAATTTTTGAAAATTGCCCCCCTTCTATTTTAATGTTGTTCTTAATTAAGTAAGGTTTATCCTTTGGTGCATTTTTAATGATGGTACAAGAACTTAGTAATAACAGAACCAAAAAAAAATAGTTTAATTTGGAAAATATTTTAAAAGTAGGATCCACCGATAACAACATAAATTTTTTTGGGATGTTGAGCAAAAATACAGTTAAATATATTCAAAGTTTACAGCAGAAAAAATTAAGGGATTCTTCCCATTGTTTTATTGCTGAAGGGCCAAAGTTAGTAACCGAGTTGTTAAAAGGAGGTTTATTTACCTGCCGGGAAATATATGCTTTACCACAATGGATACAATTGTTACCGGCAGATATGGCGGAGTTTTACAGTTCCCGGATTTTTGAATTGGAAGATTTTGAATTAGAAAAAATTTCAGGCCTGTCCACTCCAAACCAGGTACTTGCCATTTTTATGCAAAAAGAGATGGACCCTTCACCAGATTTTAAAAATAAAATTTCATTGGTTTTAGATGATATACAGGATCCCGGAAATTTTGGAACCTTAGTAAGGATTGCGGATTGGTTTGGTATAGAAAACATTATTTGTTCTTTACATACTACTGAATTGTACAATCCTAAAGTAGTACAAAGCAGTATGGCAAGCCTGGGGCGTGTAAATATAATATACTGTAACCTTGAGGGATTTCTTGCGGCGCAAAAAATAAAAAAATATGCGGCTGTATTAGATGGCAAGCCACTACACAACTTCACGGCACTTAAAGAAGCATTCATCATTATTGGAAATGAAGCTAAGGGAATGAAAAAAGAATTGATTGCATTATGTGAAGAGAAAATAACCATTTCCAGGGTAGGCCAGGCAGAATCTTTAAATGCTGCGGTAGCTGCTGGTATTATTTTACATCAGTTAGTAAATAAATAAGAATTAATCGGTAAGCTCATCATTATACCCCCATCCCCATTTTAAAAATACCGGAAAGGCACGTGCCCATGTTTGTACATCATGATGCCCATCTTTTAATTCCAGGTATTCAATACTAGTTTCAGGATACCCCTTTTTTATAAGTTCTTTAATGATGGCCTGGGTATCATCTATTGAATCTATTACACCATTTTTATTACGGTCTTCTTTTTCATCGAGGGTGCCTACTTCAAAGAAAAATGTAAGCCAGGGCGAAAATTGTCCTTCTCTCACCTGTTTCTGCATGATCCTGTTTTTATCTTCATCAAAATCCGGGTCATCATGCGCTTTGTCACGCCACCAAAGGGAGCCACTAAAAACACCTACCCTCGTAAATTCCCGGCTATGGTTCCATACAATATCCATGGCACATAAGCCTCCCAATGAAAAACCTGCAAAAGATTTCTCACTAAACGAATGAATAGAATAGGTAAGCCGGATAAATGGTAGAAGCTCCAGCATGATAAAAGCATTATATAAATAAGCTCTTGCACCCCTACCCTTATAATCCTGAATTTTAGCAGTACCATATTCATTTTTCCGGTCTATAGCACAGTGGATACCTACACAAAACAAGGGAACAATTTCCTTGGTTTCATACAACTCTTCCAGTATATCTGTAAAAGGCATTTTGGGGAGATCCTGCCCATCATTGATCAATAGTAAGCTTATATCTTCAAAAGTTGCCATCCCAGAGGGGTAATAACAATCTACTTTTACATCTCTTTCCAAAAAAATGGATGACAAAACATGGTGCTCCGCTTCTACAAGAGCCACTTTCTTAACCGGCATAGTCCCAAAAGTAAGAAAATGCTTAATAAAACAAATTCTTTAAAAGCAATAAATCAATTTTGTTTTATTGGCTGGTAAAAAATATATTTGAACAGGATAAAGAAATAAGCATTATACAAAAAGATTGGTTTCAAAAAATGGATACGCCAATATTTTGGATATATCAAATAAATTAAAAGTATAACGCCTCAACAACGCTCATTATTAAAACATCTACTCATGAAGAAAATTGGAATGTTATTTGGCAAGGAAAGAAGTTTTCCCGAAGCTTTTGTACAACGGGTAAACAGTAAAAATGTGGATGGCATAATTGCCGAACCAGTAAAAATTGACAAGGTTATGCAAGGCAGCCCTACTGAATATGCAGTAATATTTGACCGCATTTCGCAGGATGTGCCTTTTTACCGGGCTTATTTAAAAAATGCGGCCCTTTGTGGTACGGCTGTAATTAATAACCCATTTTGGTGGAGTGCCGATGAGAAGTTTTTTAATAATTGCCTCGCTACAAAAATTGATGTACCCGTACCTAAAACAGTAATATTGCCTTCAAGAGATTTACCGGCCGATACTTCGGAAGATTCATTCAGCAATCTTGAATATCCATTAGACTGGGATGGAATTTTTAAGTACATTGGTTTCCCAGCTTATATGAAACCCTTTGCCGGTGGCGGTTGGAAGAGTGTGTACCAACTTAATAGTATGGATGAGTTTTTTGAAAAACATGCGGAAACAGAACAATTGGTTATGATGTTGCAGGAAGAAATTAAGTTTGATGAATATTATCGTTGTTATTGTATTGGCGGTAAATACGTACGCATCATGCCTTATGAACCACGCAACCCGCATCACCTGCGGTATGTAGCCGATTTTAAACCATCTGCCGAACGTTTTAAATTAATGGAAGATATTGTTCTTCGCATTTGCCGCTACCTGGGCTATGATTTTAATACCGTAGAACTTGCCATAAGAGATGGCGTACCCTATGCTATTGATTTTTGTAACCCCGCACCCGATGCAGATGTAAACAGCGTAGGACAGGAAAATTTTGATTGGGTAGTAGAAACAGCAGCCACTTATGCTATTGAAAAAGCACAAGCCCATGTAGAAGGCGCTGATAACCTTACCTGGGGTGAATACATTAAAAGAAGCAGTAACAAACAAAAATTATATTAAAGAAAGAATTTTGATATTTTGAAAGGAATGGGCAAACAATGAAATTGTTTTTAATTTCTCATTATATTCTTATTTCATCCTAAATCATTACCACAAAGTAAAATCATCCTTATGGCGGCTATTTCATATAAACATTTTACCATTGGTGTAGAAGAAGAATACATGGTAATTGACCCCATAACCAGGGAATTAAAAAGTCATGATCAAAAGATAGTGCAGGAAGGTCAAAAAGTAATTAAAGATAAAGTGAAAGCCGAAATGCACCAGGCGGTTGTAGAAGTAGGAACAGATATTTGTGCAGATATTGATGAAGCTTTTATGGATGTGAGTACGCTTCGCAAAACGATAAGCAGCATTGCCGGCGACCTGGATTTAAGTATTGGCGCCAGTGGCACGCATCCTTTTAGCCATTGGGAAAGCCAATTGATAACAGAGCACGCCCGGTACAACGAAATTGTAAATGAACTCCAGGAAGCAGCCCGCAGTAATCTCATTTTTGGCCTCCACGTGCACGTGGGTATGGAAACACGGGAAATGGCCATTCATATTGCCAATTCTGCCCGTTACTTTCTGCCGCATGTATTTGCTTTAAGTACCAATTCGCCTTTTTGGGAAGGCAGAAAGACAGGGTACAAAAGTTTCCGTACTAAGGTATTTGATAAATTTCCCCGTACCGGCATCCCCGATTATTTTGAAAGTATAGAAGCTTATGATAATTATATAAAGCTGCTGGTAAAAACCAATTGTATAGATAATGCAAAAAAAATATGGTGGGACCTAAGGGTGCATCCATTTTTTAATACGGTAGAATTCAGGGTTTGCGATATACCTATGACGGTACAGGAAACCATTACCATTGCGGCACTCTTCCAGGCAATTTGTGCAAAGCTGTATAAATTAAGAAGCCAAAACCTGAATTTTATTATCTATCCCAGGGCATTGGTAAATGAAAATAAATGGCGTGCCAGCAGGTATGGTATTGAAGGGAGTATGATTGATTTTGGTAAGGAATCAGAAGTAAATACAAGAGTACTTATATATGAATTATTAGATTTCATAAGTGATGTGATACCGCATTTAGGCAGCCAGCATGCCATAAGCCATGTTCATAAGATGCTGGAAGAAGGTACCGGTGCAGACAGGCAGTTAAAAGTGTATGAAGAAACCGGCAGTTTGCCTGCCGTAGTAGATTTAATACAAGCCAATTTTTTAGCCGGTCTTTGATGTGATAAAGGAGAATATCTGTATATTTGCACCCCAAATAAATGGCTGCGTAGCTCAACTGAATAGAGCATCTGACTACGGATCAGAAGGTTTTAGGTTTGAATCCTAACGCGGTCACAAAAAATAAAAAGAGATTACCCTAAAAAGGAATCTCTTTTTTATGCTAAGAAATTGAATATTACTCATTGTAAGAAAATCATCCGTTCTATTTATTATTGACGCTCCCATACATTATCATTTTCATTAGCATCCATAAAGATTCCACCATCAACTTTCAGGGAAGTAATTTTTTTTGTGGTTTTTAACGGGATGATTGCTTTTGATTGATTTACTTCCCATATAGCAGCCGTGAAATGTTGATTCATTTTGCTGCCATCGCTAAACTCTATCTCAAAATCAACCGGAATGGCAAAGCCGCCAATATTTTTTAAGGTGATATTATAACCACTTTTACCGGCTACTACATTTTGTACAGCAACATCTAAATAATTAGAACTAAAAAACCAATTATTCCAAAACCAGTTTAAATTTTTACCGGCAATATTGCTAAAGCTGTTGAACATATCCCATGGAATGGGGTGCTTACCATTCCAGCGATCCATAAATTCATGTAAACATTTCTTAAATAAATCATCTCCTAGCATATCTTTCAAAGCCAGGTAAGCAAGTGCCGGTTTGCCATATTCATTAATTCCCATAGCAGGCCCACTTAAGATATTGAGTGGTGTAATAATAGGTACCTGCGTTTCATCGCTGGGATATAATGCCCATCCTGCTACCCGGAATTGCTTAAAAAAAGAATTTGCTTTTTCTTTGCCCATATCGTTTATGCCAATCAAATATTCAAATGCTGTGGTCCAGCCTTCATCCATACATCCATACCTGTGTTCATTGATGCCCATATAAAAAGGAAAATAACTATGGGCAATTTCATGTTCAGCAATAAAGCGTTGAAATAAATCATCCCCTTGTGGGCTGTCATTTGCCATCATAGGATATTCCATATCTGCAAAACCCTGGATAATGGTACTTTTTTGAAAAGGGTAAGGAACCCCGGGCCAGTTGTTGCTAAACCAATCAAGCGAATGTTGAATATGTTTTACCTGGTTGTGAAAGTTTTTTGAGGAATTCAAATACGCAGATTGGCAACTTGCTCTACGTCCTGTTTTTTTATCCACTACTACACTGGCAGCATCCCACACATAATGATTGCTGATACAAAATGCTACATCGCTTACATTTTTTGCTCGCCAGCGCCATGTGTTAGTCGGGTTTTGAGTGGTGATGTTTTTTGCTTCAATATCTTGTTGCGTTACGATATTTATTTCTTCATCGCTTGTAAAACTTTTATTGAATTTTTCAAAAAAAGCAGGCTGTAATACTTGTGCTGCATTGGTTAAATCACCTGTACCCCATACTAAATAATTTTCAGGTACCGTTACAGCTACATCATAATCATTAAAATCGTTATAAAATTCCTGTGCATCTGTAAAATTCATACGGTCCCATCCAAATACATCATCCATTACTGCAACTCTTGGGTAAAAATAAGCCAGAAAGAAACTGGTGCTATCAAGCCTACCCTCACGGCCGCTTTGCTGGCTTACATCGTAATGCCATTCAAAGTTTAATTGAACACTGTCACCAGGGACCACTCCTTCGTTTAGCCTTACCTGCTTCATGGTATTGGCGCCTACATAACCAAATGGCTTTTCATCATGATTAACCATAAATTTATCAATAATAATTCCTTCAGTTAGGTAATTATCAGTAGCGCTACTTTGCCTGGCAGCCCCGGGTTTATGTATGTTTAAAATTAATTTTATCATTAGGTTTTTAATGGTGCCGGGGCTATTATTTATATAACTAATGGTTTCTGTACCTGTAATCGTTTTGTTGGGTGGACTTGCAATGATGTTAATGGAATATCGCCCATAGTTTTGCCAATAATTCTTACCGGGTTTACCATCTTCATTCCGGGTATTTTTTTCAAAAGCCTGTTTAATATTTTGAGGCATAAATAAACCTTGTTGAGCATAACTTATTTGGAGCATCAGGATAAAAATCAAGGTCATAACTTTTTTCATACAATTACATTTTCTATTTATTGAAGGTAATTGAAACCAGATTATTTGAAATAAAATGGTTCAAATTTTATTTAAATGGTAAGAAAATAAAAATTTAAAATCACTCCTATCTGCTCATGGATATAATAATTTTAAGCTTAGTTATGTAGCTGAAGCATTTTAGTATAAGGATTTAATATCGGCTTACATTGCACCTGCCAATTCTGTTTTTTTAAACTGGTGAAGTTTGTTTAACTTTTTAATGAGGCTTTCAGACTCTGCGAAATTTAAAGTTTGTTGTCCATCGCTATAAGCCTCTTCCGGTTTTTCATGCACTTCAAAAATACAACCATCTGCACCGGCCATTAAAGAAGCGAGGGCAATTGCGGGAACATGTGCTCTAATACCAATACCATGGCTGGGATCTGCAATTACCGGTAAATGCGATTTTGTTTTTAAAATACTAATGGCATTAATATCAAAAGTATTTCTGCTGGCCGTTTCAAAAGTTCGGATACCTCTTTCACATAATAATATTTTTTCGTTGCCACTGCTAAAAATATATTCGGCAGATTGTAATAATTCATCAATAGTTCCACTGATGCCTCTTTTTAATAAAACGGGTTTATCTGTTTTTCCTAAAGCATGTAGTAGATTAAAGTTTTGGGCATTTCTTGCACCAACCTGAAAAATATCTACATAGTCGTGCATCTGATCTATCTGTGCTGTTTCCATCACTTCCGAAATTATTTTTAAATTATGCGCTTTGCAAACCCGGTGAAACATTTCTAAACCGGGCGCACCTAATCCCTGAAAAGAGTAGGGAGAACTACGGGGTTTAAAAATGCCACCACGCATAACACGTACCCCATTTGCCTGTAAATGTTTGGCAATCGCTGTAACCTGCTCTTCATTTTCAATGGCACATGGGCCAGCCATTAAAGTAAAATCGGCACCCCCACCAATGGTTAAACCATCTACGGTAATACTGCTGTTATTTAATTTCCATTTAGCACTTACCAATTTATAACTATCCGAAACCCTGTGTACATCAGCCACACCGGGTAAATTACCCATCTTTCTAATATCTGAATCATTCTTGCTGAGGCAAACCAAGTATTCACCTAATTGTGTTTTTACTTCGGTGATACTGTAGCCTTCTGCTTTAATTAATTTCAGCGTTTGCTCTTTAACTTTTTCTAAAATATCTTTCTCTAATTGTATGATCATGCTTTTATATTTTTAATAAATTTTTCAATTTGTTGCTTTCTATTTTTAGGATGCTTACTTAACAACCGTATAAACTCACTGCCAATGATAGCACCGTTTACATATTTACAAACCAGTGTGTAACCCGCCGCATCGCTTATGCCAAAACCCGCCAGCACAGTGCTTTTTAAAGATAATTTCTCTATTCTTTTTAATGTATTTACTTGTGTAGTATTATGATGTAAGTTACTGCCCGTTACAGCCTTACCTGTTACCAGATAAATAAATCCGGTGGTTAGTTTGTCAATTTTTGCAATCCTTTTTTCTTCTGTATCCGGACTAACGAGTAAGCATACACTAATTCCATATTTTTTAAAAATCGTTTCGTAATTATTTTCATATTCAGGTAAGGGCATATCCGGTAAAATGATGCCATCAATACCCACGGCTTTTGCTTTTTTACAAAAGTTCTCAATGCCAAACTTTAAAATAGGATTTAAATAACTCATGCAAACCAAGGGGATTTGGGTAAATTTTCTTACATCTTTTAACTGAGTAAAAAGTTTATTTAAGCTCATACCATTATCAAGAGCATGTTGATTACTTTTCTGAATTGTTGGTCCATCAGCCATAGGATCGCTAAAGGGAATCCCAATTTCAATCAGGTCTGCACCTGCTTTATCTAATTCTAAAATGATAGGTAACGTATCTTCCAAATTTGGATAACCTGCCGTAAAATAAATATTTAAAAGCTGTTTATTATTTGTTTGAAAAAGTGTTTCTAATCTGTTCATTGTGCTTGCTGTTTTAAATAAGTTTCTAAATCTTTATCACCTCTGCCACTTAAATTTATTACCACAATATCGCTTGGTTTAAATTTTATTTGTTCCAATGCAGCCAAGGCGTGTGCCGATTCCAAAGCCGGAATAATACCTTCTAATTTCATTAATTGGTAAGCTGCTTTTAAGGCCTGCTTATCCGAAGCATATAAAAATTGTGCTCTTTTATTATTATACAAATAGGCATGTAAAGGGCCAATGCCGGGATAATCTAAACCGGCAGAAATGCTGTAAGGTTCCGTAACCTGGCCATCTTTATTTTGCATTAATAAAGTTTTGCAACCATGTAACACACCTGTCTGTCCTTTTAAAGTAGTGGCAGCTGTTTCGTTGGTGCTTAGCCCTTTGCCGGCAGCTTCTACTGCAATAAGTTTTACTTTTTTATTATTTAAGAAATGAAAAAAGGCACCGGCTGCATTACTACCACCACCTACACACGCAATTATAGCAGTAGGATAGGGAATACCATTTATTTTTTTCAATTGCTGTGAAATTTCTTCGCCTATTATTTTTTGAAAATGGGTAACCATTTCCGGGTAAGGGTGTGGCCCAACTACCGAACCTATTATGTAATGTGTATCATCCGGGTGGGCAATCCAATCTCTGATAGCTTCGTTGGTGGCATCTTTCAGGGTATTTGAACCACTGTTTACGGGAACAACTTTTGCATTTAATAATTCCATTCTGCCAACATTTGGTTTTTGTCGCTCCATATCTTTACTGCCCATATATACAATACACTCTAAACCCATTAAGGCACATACGGTTGCTGTTGCCACACCATGCTGACCGGCACCTGTTTCTGCAATGATGCGGGTTTTATTCATTTTTTTTGCCAGCAAAATTTGGCCAATAGTATTGTTTATTTTATGCGCACCTGTATGGTTTAAATCTTCTCTTTTTAAATAAATATTTGTTTTATACAGTGCAGATAAGCGTTTTGCTAAAAAGAGCGGTGATGGCCTGCCTACATAATCTTTTAATAATTGCAGGTATTCTTTTTTGAAAGCAGCAGTCTTTACAATTTTTTTGTATGCCTGCAGTAATTCCTGCACATTTTTATATAACATCTCCGGCACAAAGGCACCTCCAAATTCGCCATAGTAACCGTTTTTATCAATTTTGTATTTCATATTTTATTTTCTATAATTATATTTTCACATATTCATTTTCTGCATGAAATATTTTAAAGTAACTATATTTTTTAAGCCCGGTGCTATTTCAAATCCACTGTTAACATCTATGGCAAACAAACCAGGCAGGTTTAATTTTTTAATAGCTGTTGCGTCTTCCGGTTTAACTCCACCACTTAAAAAATATTTTTTTGAATAGGGGAAATCTTCCAGTTGATTCCAGTTAAATTTCTGTCCGCTGCCTCCGTAAACTTCCGTAAAGCAATCAAACAAAAAGTAATCGCAAACCTCCAGGTATGGTTCTGTAATTTTAAAATCAAAATTATCATCAATGCGAAAGACTTTTATAACTTTTACTTCTTTTTGTAATTGTTTACAAAACTCCGGTGTTTCTTCTCCATGTAATTGAACAAACTGTAAATTCAATTCCTTTACTTTTTTTAATATTTCTTTAAAATCAGCATTTACAAAAACCCCAACTTTATTTACCTTGCTAAGGTTGCGAATAAATTTTATTTTTTCAGGCTCCTCTGAAAAAAAACGTTTTGATTTTTCATAGAAAATAAAGCCCATGAAATCTGGTTGCAGGTTAACAATCGCTTTAATATTTTCAAACTCGTTTAGCCCACAGACTTTTATTAATATTTCATTTTCTTTCTTCACGCTAAAACAATTATGCTTTTAATTTATTTAACTCCTGTATAAATTGTGCGCAGGCAAAACCAGGATTACTATGCTCCATAAATTGTTGCCCAATTAAAAAGCCATCATAGCCCGCTTGTTTTAATTCGTAAGCTTCTTTTGCAGTGTTAATGCCACTTTCAGCAATCTTCAATAAATCTTTTGGTAATTGATTAAATGCTTTAATTGCATTGGTATAATGGCAAGTAAAGTCGTGTAGGTTGCGATTGTTGAATCCAATAATATCTGCTTTACCAATTCCTTTATCTAGTTCTTTTACATCGTGTATCTCTAAAATAGTTTCCATGCCTAAGTTATTTGCCAGCTCAGAAAATTCTTTTATTTCAGCGGCTGTTAATACCGCAGCAATTAATAAAATAGCATCCGCACCAATGCTTCTGGCTTCTATTATTTGGTAGGGATCTACGATAAAATCTTTTCTTAAAATAGGACAGTAATTAAAATGCCTAACAGTTATCAAATCCTTATTTTTTCCACCAAAATATTTTTCATCTGTAAGTACAGAAATAGCACTGGCACCAGCTTGCATGTAGGCAATACTGGTATCTTCAACCTTTGCATATTTATTTATGATGCCTTTGCTAGGTGATTTTCTTTTAAATTCAGCAATTAAACCGTTCTTATCTTTTTTCTTTAAATATTTTTTTAAAGAAACTGTGGGGCTGCTAAAGGCTTCTGTTTTTTCTAAGAGCGCAATGGGGTATAAATTTTTATTTTGCTG
>Ga0138256_10001373_pt1 | contig 26264 bp, 15 predicted proteins | sample KNB2016incub_MG_FD_105486 | JGI IMG/M metagenome (GOLD analysis project Ga0138256, IMG submission 105486) | Active sludge microbial communities from wastewater in Klosterneuburg, Austria - KNB2014incub_MG | ecosystem: Engineered > WWTP > Activated sludge > Unclassified | place: Austria...
ATTCATTTTCTACTTTTATATTCCCACCAGCATACACTTTAAATACTTGCTTGTGCGAAGCATTCCCGTTTACCAATTTTTTATTAAAAATAATTTTATACTCCCCGTCATTTATTTTAAGGAATGATGCAGATGCTTCAGTACCTTGTTCATAAGCATTTCGCCATATCCGTAGTTTGGTATTAAGCCCCGCACCAATATCATTATCCGTAGGAGCCCTGTAAAAGGAAGGCACCGGCCCCTGCTGCAACACAGTATCAGCATTTAGAATATACTGGTGCAAGAAGGCATTTTTTTTGTCAAATACTATTTTATAACTTTTCCCTGATAAAATATATTCATTTACTGTTTCTTTAAAATTTATTTTTCCCCTATCAATTTTGATATCCTGCTTAGCAGGCAATGACTGTAATAAAAACTGGGCAGACCCAAGTTCAAAACCTTTCGGCAAAAAAGGCTCATCTGATTTGAGTAAAAAATATACATTCAATTGATATTCCTTGTTGGGATTAAGTTTTGTTGTATAAGGGATGGTTAACATTGTTTCAGCTTGTGGCTGCAATGATATACTACCAAGGGAACCTTTTTCTTTTGCTACGCCATTTTCCTGGAGTGCCCATCTAATTTCATAATTATCTAAGTTGCGAAAAAAATATCCATTTTTTAATTTCAGCGTATGCTCATCCACTAAACCTGTTTTGAAATTTTGATACACTTGCTTTACTTCAAGCGCCATGGGCGTTAGTTCACGATAAGCAGTAACCACACCTTTTACACAAAAATTATTATCACTTAAATTTTCATCAACCGGACCTTCTAATGGAAAATCACCGCCATAAGCTTTTATGCGGCGCCCATTTTTGATGGTATCAATAGATTGATCAATCCATTCCCAAATAAAACCTCCCTGCAGTTTTTGATTATTTTCAATTACATCCCAATAATCTTTAAAGTTCCCCAAACTATTGCCCATGATATGCGCATATTCACTTTCAATATTTGGAAGGCGTGCATTTGATTTTGAATAATTCAATAAATCATCCGGGGCTGGATATTGCGGGCAAAATATTTCAGAATAATGAGTATTATTCGGATGCCCATAATCAATATCCCTTTCATATTGCACAGGCAAATCGGATTGCTTTTTTAACCAATCATAAGCAACATAAAAATTAACACCATCACCCGCTTCATTGCCCAATGACCAGGTGATGACAGATGCATGGTTTTTATCCCGTTCATACATTCTTTGAATGCGTTGCAAATGCGCTTGCTGCCAGTTTGGTTTATTGGCAAGTGTCACATTTAAATCATAACCAAGCCCATGCGATTCAATATTGGCTTCATCCACCACATATAAACCATATTCGTCACAAAGCTCCATCCAGTAAGGATCTGGCGGATAATGAGAATTGCGTACGGCATTGATGTTAAGCTTTTTCATCATTTCCATATCTTTTCGCATATCGTCTTTACTCAGTGTATGGCCGTTACGGGGATGATGCTCATGCCGGTTTACGCCTTTCAAAAAAACACGTTTCCCATTCACTAAAAAATCCGTTCCTTTTATTTCAATTTTTTTAAACCCAATGCGTTGAGGCACCACTTCTAAAACTTTTCCTGATGCATCCCTGAGGGTAAGATATAGAGTATATAAATAAGGAATTTCTGCACTCCAGGAATGTACATTAGGTAAATGAGTATTAAATATTACATTGGTTTTGTATTTACCCAAGACCGTTTTTAATTCTTTGGTTTTATCTTCGTAAACAAGTTTGTTTTCCTGGTCATATAAAGCAACTTCTACCGTAAAACGATCGGGTTTACTGAGCATACCGGTTTCCCTTTTATAACTATTTATTTCTGCATTAATAGTGAGCAAACCCTTGTTGTAGCTATCATCCAGCGTTGCGTTAATTTTTGTATCCCTGATGTTAAGCGTATTTGTTGCAAATAAAAACACATCCCTTTCTATACCAGAAAACCGAAACATGTCCTGGCATTCTAAATAACTGCCATCGCTCCAGCGATATACCTGGAAGGCAATTAAATTCTCACCAGCTTTTAAATATTCTGTAACATTAAATTCTGCTGCCAGTTTACTGTCTTCGCTGTAACCTACTTTTTTTCCATTGACCCAAACAAACAAACAAGACTTTGCATTCCCGACATGAAGAAAAATTGATTTGTTTTTCCAACCGTCGGGTAGTATCATTTTTTTTCGGTAAGAGCCCACGGGATCATTATCTGAAGGGATATCAGAAGGTGGATTCATGCTACCATACCTAAGTTTATGGCCCGCAAAATCATATGGCTGATTTACATAAATGGGCAAACCATATCCATTTACTTCCCAACTTGCCGGGATACGAAAATTGTCCCATTTACTATCATCATATTGCAGGGTATAAAAATTTAGTGGCCTGTCATTCGGATTTTTTACCCAGTTAAATTTCCAGTTTCCATTTAAAGAAAAATAATTAATTGATTTCTCCCGGTCATTTTGCTTTGCATTTTGTATATCTTCAAATGCAAAAGCGCTATTTCGCATGGGCATCCTATCTTCTGAAATCAACTCAGGAATTTGTAATTCCGCTGGTAATTGTGCCTTCGCAAATATTGTTGCGGCCAACATGAAAAACAAAATTAATTTACAATGAAAATATTTTTGTATCAACATTATTTTATTTTATAAAAAAACAGAATATAGTTTTAATAACAACCTGCGCATAAAATTTTTTACTTTATTTTACAAAGTGAATAGTAGTCTTCAAAGATTAAAGAATGATCCTCCGGGCCAGGTTTAATGACCCAAAAAATAGAAAAATATGAACTGTTTTTAATGTGCTGAAATTATCAAGTAATTTAAGAATAATACCATAAAATAAAAAATTAATAGTACTATTATTTGTGCATTTTTAAACCAAAAATGAATGATTCCTTTACCTTACAAAATGAAGGGTATATAAGTGAGCTTAAATGATATAATAAGATAATATGCAAATAGAAATTTTAAAAGCTTACGGCTTTACAGATGGCTCCGCATCAATCCTGGAGTATGGTTCCGGACTCATTAACCATACCTGGAGATTGAGTTATAAAAACAATGATTATATCCTGCAACGCATAAATGACAATGTTTTTAAAGAACCTGAAAATATTGCTCATAATATTCGCTTTATAGCCGATTATCTTAAACAACATCAGCCTGATTATCTTTTTGTAGCTCCTGTAAAGACAATCAACGGGCAGGAAATGGTTTACTTAAAAAATGAAGGGTATTTTAGAATGTTTCCTTTTGTAAAAGATTCACTTACTAAGAATGTACTGGAAACCCCGGGTGAGGCATTTGAAGCTGCTGCACAGTTTGGGAAATTTACAAAATTGCTTGATGGAATTACAATGAACAATTTAAAAATAACGATACCCGATTTTCACAACCTTTCACTCAGGCAGGAACAATTTTTCTCGGCGTTAAAAAATGGCAACCCACAACGAATAAACGAAACAAAAGATTTGGTCCGGGAATTATTAAACCAAATAAGTATTGTTACACAATTTGAAAATATCATAAACCACAGCGAGTTTAAAAAAAGAGTAACACACCATGATACAAAAATCAGTAATGTTTTATTTAATCAATCAGGTAAAGGTTTATGTGTAATAGACCTTGATACCGTAATGCCCGGTTATTTTATAAGTGATGCAGGAGACATGATGCGTACTTATCTATCCCCGGTTAGTGAAGAAGAAAAAGATTTTAGCAAAATTGAAATTAGGGATCATTTTTATGAAGCCATTGTAAATGGATATTATAATGAAATGAAAGAAGTACTCACCGATACAGAAAAACAATCTTTTTTTTATGCCGGTATATTTATGATTTATATGCAGGCTATCCGGTTTTTAACTGACTATTTAAATAACGACCGGTACTATGGGTCTTCATACCCGGGCCATAACCTGGTGAGGGCAGGTAACCAGGCTGTATTATTAAAAAGGTTGCTCGAAAAAAAAGAAGTATTCTCTACATTATTAAAATAATTACATGCACAGGTAAATTATTTTTTAAAATAATTTTGTAACAACTGCATACAATACCATTCCTGCCGGGGCAAATGAAAGGGCCCTTTATATAAATTCCCTTTTGCTGTTTGTGCAACCGTACCATCCCGGTGTAAATAACCAAACCATTCCCCATTTTTTGAATCATGAAAATGCTGATACGAATATGCGTGAACTTTTTTATGCATTGCAGCATATTTTTCATCACCAGTTATTAGGTAAGCTAATAAAGTTGCAATGATCACTTCATTATGTGGCCACCAGAATTTCATATCCTGCCAATACTCCTGAACAGGTTTGTTGTAAACATCCCTAAAATATAATATGCCACCATGCTCTTCATCCCAGCCACGCTCCCACATATAGTCCAGCATTTTGCAACCCAGTTCAATTAAATACTGATCATTATTTTTATACATTGCTTCGTGCAAAATAAACCAGGCCCCTTCAATGGCATGGCCTGGGTTAAGCGTGCGGCCATCAATATGATCAATGATAGATCCATCAGGCGCCACTTGTTCCATGACACATTGAATGTCATCTTTTACAAAATTTGTTTCAATTTCTTTTATCCAGTTATAGATACTTTCGTCACAGCGGGGATCACCAATGGTATCTCTTAATTGCTGAGCTGTATTCATCATAATCATGGGAACTCCAATGCCTTTTGCAGGCCGGTTGCCGGTAAACTTTGCTGATAATTTTTTTGTACCATTTGCATAATCAATACAATTACCAAAAATCGTTCTTGCCCTATTTGCTGCTTCCTGGTCGCCACTTGCTTTTGAATAAGCCGCTGCGGCTATAACATAAAATGTTTCAGAAAAAAAATATCTTCTTTTTCGAAGTGCTGTACCATCCCTCATTACATGAAAAAACATTTGCCCATCAGTATCAAAACAATATTTGTTTAAGAACTCATATCCCAAACGGGCGCCATCCAGCCATTCCTGTTTTTTTTCCACCGTATTATACAAGGTAGCCAGCAACCAGGTTGCACGGCCTTGAATCCATACTGCTTTATCATCGTCAAGTAAGCTGCCATCTGCATCACGCATCAATAGGAAACCACCAAATTCTCGATCATAGGAACGAGGAAACCAAAAAGGAACCGTATCGTTCAGCAATTGGTTTTTATAAAAAATTTCTAAATCTAAAAGTTGTTCTTTTGTGTAAATCATTTCTCTTCTTTTATATTTATAGAAAATGCCGATGCAGGCAACCCTGCTTCATTTATAAGATTTGCACGGGTAAAAGGTTGCCAGGCATATACCAATCTTTTAATTTTTTCTTTGGCAGGAATGCTGAATTCAATTTTATTTTCATGAATTACCCCGTTTGCCGGAATAAAAATTCCCTTATGATTTACCAGTTCAAAACCTGTTAATGGCTGATTATTTTTAGTTGACAATGTGATGGCATTGGCAAATGAAAGTATCAATCTATTGTTTTTCATTTTTATTGATTGCCATACTGGGCCCGAAGCTGTTATGTTTTTATGATATGAAAATTTCTCTACCAGCAAGGCCAAACGCTCAGCAATAATTTTTTTATTTTTTGGATGCACATTTAAAGAATCGCCAACATCGAGGCTCACGGCCATATAAGTCCTGGGATTTTCAACAGGTAAAAATGATTGCATTTCCCTGAAGTATGTCCATGAGGGACGATTTATGGAAGAAAGTTGTACAAAATAAAATGGTAATTCGCTGTTCCATTTTTTACGCCAGTCTGAAAGCATCGCTTTATATAATTTTGGGTACAGGTCAGGATTGTGTGCATTGCTTTCACCCTGGTACCAAAGGATCCCTTTTATGGGAAAATGGCTCAATGAATCTATTGCCGACTCAAAAATATAAGCAGGATCATAAGGATGACGCTGATTGGGATTCGTAGAATTTTTTAAATTTACGCCTGCCCTTTCTTTTACCCAGGGCATATAAAAATCTGATGTACGCCATTTGCCCAGCATATCAACCAACAAATCGTCTTGCTCCATTGTATATCTGCTAATCCAGGATTCAATGGGCGCACCACCCACTGCAATTTGTATTAAACCAATTGGAATATTTTCTTTTTCAGAAATTTTGTTAGCAAAATAAATTGCAATGGCAGAAAATTCTGACACATTTTTTGCATTGGGCATGTTCCATTTGCCTGAAAAATATTCAAGCTTATTTATTTTATTCAGTGTTACAGAATCCCATTCAATATTATCTGTCTGTGCAAGTTGTTCATATTTCAATAAATGCAGGTTCTTATTACCGAGTGCATGCGATATTGCTTCTTCAGCATCATCTGCATTCTTTAATTCCATTGCCATATTCGATTGGCCGGAACATAACCATACATCGCCTATCCAAATATTTTGAATGTGAATGTTGTTCGCCTCGTTTGTAATTGTCGCCTGCAATGGACCTGTAGCTTGCATGGCAGGAAAAATAAATTTCCAATTTCCATCATCATCAGTAATTGTCTTTTTTATTTGTTGATTAAAATTTATGACAACAGGAGTACCCACATTTGCTTTACCATAAAAACAAATGGGTTGCTGCCTTTGCAACACCATATTATCATTAAAAAAAGAAGGAATGTTTAAGCCCCCATAATTACCTGTAATTTTTTGATAGGCAATTGTAGCAATAATACCTGCTCCTTCTGCATCTGGGTGTAAATTATCGGCAAACAAATCTGGACGGCGTTGCAGGGGATTATAAATATCAATCAAGCCCGTATTGTTTTCTTTTGCAATGCCGGGAATCTTTTCCTGTATTTGCCAAAACCAATCACGGGTGCCAGATTTAAAACGAGGGTGGCCACTGAATATAGGGCTTAGCCTGCAAATAAATATTTTTACTGAAGCATTTACCTGGCGCAAAGTGTCAATTAGCCATGCATAATCAGCTTCAAAATCATCTTTATAATTGGGCCAGTTGCGGGGGTCTGTATCATTCAATCCCAGATGGATAATTGCAATGTCGGGTTTAAAAGAAAGCGCCTGTATAAATTTATCTGTTTTATAATATGGTTTATGACCATTACGTAAAAGTGTTGCGCCACTATAGCCAAAAATTTTTACATCGTACCCATCTCCACATTTTTTTTGTAATTGTGCAGGGTATGCATCCTGCATGGGATCACTTAATAAATAACCGGCTGTAATGGAATTGCCAATACAGGCAACTTTTATTTTTTTTGATTGTGAAAAACCAATCGAAGTTGAAAAAAATAAAAGCGCTACCCATAAAATTTTTAAAACACAACGCTCCATTTCATTTATATTTCTATTGAATGATTTCGCTAACCGGTATTTTTACAAAATACAAATCCCTGCTGCCTTCGTACAAAATCCCAATATGGTCATCATCAATTTTTGTTAAGCTGGAATAGCCAAAGCACATTCTTTCATCAATTAATAATTGATTGGCAGGCAACCAGGTTTCACCCATATCCAAACTGGCTTTGATGGTAATATTGTACCTGCCTGATGGCGTATTGGGGTTGCTAAAAAACAATACTTCCTTCAATTGGCCATTTACTTTTACACTTGCTTTTATAATGCTGCCCATACAAACCGGGTCGTGCAATGCATTATAAGAAGTAGCATGTTCCGTCCAGGATTTACCCATATCATTTGTTGTAGCAACACTTCTAAATGCTCCCCGGTTGTCCCGCATATTTAGCATTAAAGTTCCCGGAAATGTTTCCACCACCTGGCTTTCGGTGGTATTTGATTTTGGTCCATTTATTTTACCTGTCCAGCTTTTACCATGATCTTCGCTATAGATGATAGTAGAAAACGGCATTTTATTTTCATCCCAATATTGTGCTGCAAAAACTAATTTTCCATCTTGCATTGCAATGCCGCTTCCGGGGCCATTAAAAAATATTCGCCATGCCGGGTTTTTAATTTGTGGCGTAATGGTATAAGGTTCGCTCCAGGTAAGGCCATCATCACTGCTGCTTACTAAAACAAATTGCCCGGTAGAATCTGGAGATAAACCGGGTAATGAACCTGTTATAGAGCGGTTGCCTTTACTCCATAATGCAGCTACCCAAATTTTATTTGTTATGGGATCAAATAAAACAGAAGGATCCCCTACTCCATTATTTTCCTGGGGCGACCCCATATCCATAATCACTTTCATAGGTTGCCAGCTTTGGCCAGCATCCATACTGCGGCTCATGCCCACATCAATATTTCCGGGAAGGTCTCTGGATGTGGTATAACGAATATCATAAACTGAAATTAAAGTTCCTTTATTGGTTATCGCAATACCCGGAATGCGATAGGAATGAATATTATCATCTCCAGCTTTGCGAACGGCAAAACCTGAATGTTTTACAAACCCGGAGTTCGATTCTATTACTTCATATGATTTTCCATGAATGCTGAAAATTTGTTTGCAATGCAATTCAATCAAATCATTTATACCGGAGGTATTTTTTAAAACAACACTTAGCCACAGGAATTGAATGCCCGGCTTTTGTTGCAATTGTATGGGAATATCAAAAGATGTAAACAATGGGTTGATACTGCCTATCAAAGTATTCGTATGAAAAGGTTCGGCACCGGTAAGGTACACATCTATCTTATCAATATTTTTTAATGAAGATGCATTCAGGTTGCATTGTAATTTAGTAAACTGCTGATCGGTATTACCTGCGGGAACTGATACAGCAATGCGTAACACCGGGTTAGCTGGCATCGCTTTCAGTACCGGTATGGCAGCAGAATAAGCAACCGCTTTAATTTCGCCGGGAGCCTTATTTGATTTTTTTATAACGGAACAACCATTCATCAAAATCATAAAAATAAAACCGCAATAAAGAGAACTCAATAATTTCATCTTGATATTTTAAATATGATCGAAATCGTTTGCCTTCGGTTTTAAGATAGAAAGCTGGATGATTAAAGCAACTACAATTACCGCTGCCATCATCGCAAAGCTTTTGCCCAGGTTTCCTTCATCGGTTGACTTGCCCAAAAAATCGGTAATGAAGGCGCCTGCAAAAACACCCACCATATTCATCAATCCATAAGCCGTTGCCCTGTACCTGGCAGATACAAACTGGCATAAGATGGGCATATTGTTCGCATCGAACATACCAAAGCCGAAACCAAAACAAACGGCAGAACCAATAATCGCAAAAAAGGAATGGCCAAAGCCGATGAACATCAATGCCGGAATGGTTAATGCTAAACCGATCGCACTGGTATATATCCTTCCCTTCAGGTTTTTCTGTACCCACCTGTCAGATAGGATTCCACCAAATATGACACCCAAAAATGATGAAGCTGCAATACTGATGGTTGATAATGGTCCTGCTGTTGCCATATCAATATTCAAATTTTCTGCAAACAGGGTCGGCAACCAATTCTTAACACCCCAACCCGGCAAACTGGGTATTGCAAAATAAAATAAGATCACCCAAAAAGATATATTGGTGAATAAAATACCAAGCCCTTTCAGTAATGGTATTTTTGATTTTACCTGATTATTAACGACTGTATTTTTCTGCAGGTGATTTTTTTTCTCCCTTAAAAATAAAATTAAAACCAAAGAGTAAATGATACCAATGATACCAAAATAATGAAATGCCAATTGCCAGGAAAATTCATGTGCAATGGTAGCGCCAAAACCACCTAAGGCCTGCCCCATATATAAACCCGTCATGTGAATACCAATAGCAAGTGACCTTGTTTTTCCTGTGTGATAATCTGCAATTAATGCAAGCCCCGCAGGAATATATAAGGCTTCGCTAACACCCATGATGGCTCTAAGCCAGTATAACTGCTGGAATGTAGTTGCATATCCCATCATAAAAGTTACGCCACTCCATACAAAAAGGCTGCTTACAATTAACCATTTACGATTTAAACGATCTGCTATAATACCCGATAGCGGGCTCATGAAACCATATATCCAAAGGAAGATTGCCATGAGGTAACCAAAATTTTCAGCCTTTTGCAATTCATGAATATCAATCTCCATGGTAGGCTTCATGGTGCTTAACATTTGCCTGTCCATATAATTAAGTAAGGCAACTACCCAAAGCAATGCAACTACTACCCAGGCATATTTTTTATTCTGTGGACTGTTATTGTCAATAACATGTTGAGATATAATTTCTGGCATCGCAAAATTTAAAAAGTAAAAAAGAAATATTAATTAAAAACTCACCTGCAATATATGGGGAGACCGCACACCTGCTTTTATTTCTCCACTTGGTATTAAAATACAAGAACCCCATTCTACAGCAGTAGTAGTTACCGGGGTTGCAAAAGGAATTTCTCCAATCGTATCCCATTTACCAGATGAAATAGCGTAATGCAAAATTTCTTTACTAAAACCGGGATGAGTAGAGAGTAGGTTATTTTTTTGTAAGATGAGCGATTGTTTCTTTGATTCATCATTTTCGTTTTTGATAGCAGCAATCGTTTTTTCTACTTCATGAAAAGTATTACCCCGGTCTCCACCAAAGATAACCATTTCATCTTTGTTAATTGAAACCCCGGTTCCTGCACTTAATGAATAAGGCAATGATGCTTTTTGTTGCCATTCATTTTTTGAAATATCATACAAATACACATCATGATACAAATCACTTATACCATTACTATTTTTTTTACGGCCGCCTGCCAGCATTATTTGGTTTTCATTAAGGGCAGCCAGTACCGTATGCGAAACGGGATGAGGAATATTGGTTAACGGTTTCCATCCCTTTTCAATATTTTTTAAATCTATACAAACCCATTGTGCAGAAGCATCTGTTGGCGTTTCTCCGCCTGCAACAAATACCAGGTTACCTATCCGTGTTGCAGCCGCATTGCTAACTGGCACGGGAAGCTGCGGCAGGTTTTTAAAAATAATTTTCTTTGTCTTAGCATCCCATTGCATGAGCCAGGCTTTAGCTGATATGCCATTTTCATTTTCGCCACCGGCATAAAAAATTCCATTTGCTGTAGGAGAACAAGCAGGGTAAGCAATACTTTCTGGTAAGACAAATTTTTGAGTTACCAACTTAAGCTGATCTTTTTTACAATGAAAAAGATATACTTCATTGTAATATTTTTTCTTACCGCCCTGCCAGGGAAAAGAATCAGGAAAATTGGCGCCTCCGCCTACAATAAAAACCCCCTTATCATTTCCGGTAACGGGACCGGCAAAACCAACGGATGGATTACCGTTTTGCCCTGGTAAATTTGCAGCGATATTCCATTGCATTTTTAAAATTTTATGTTGAGCAACAGCCGAACCGTTTACAATCAAACCAGCAATAATGATATAGCGCAAATTCTTTATCATGCAATAAGCCCAGCTATTTTGATTGGGCAATTTGAGAACAAAATGAACCAAAGCCAAGTTGTTCTACATCCTTTTTAAACAAATCAAAATCATTTTTGTTCATATTTTTTACAGGCAACCTAAATTCACCACAGTCTAAACCAATCATTTTCATATACGCTTTGCCAGTTGCAATGCCGCCATATTTTCCTAAAAGCTCAATCATATTAATTGATTTTTGCTGTAAGGCCCTGGCTTCATTTAATTTACCGTTGTTAAAAGCATCAATAAGATTATAATACAATGGCGCTGCATAATTAAAAGTGCTGCCTACTGCACCAGTAGCGCCTACTGCTAATGCCGGTAACATATTTTCATCCCTGCCCCAAAGCATATCATACTTTCCATTTTTAAATTGTATGCATGAAAGAAAATCCATAAAATCTTCATGTGTATATTTAATTCCTGCAAAATTGGGAACCTTATCATCAATTTCTTTTAGCAGGCCAATCATAGGAAAGTTAACCCCCGTCAATACCGGGATATGATAATAATAAAATGGCAGTTCGGGTACAGCAGATGCAAGTTCCATACATGCTTTTGCCAGCATAGAAACATTGGCAGGTTTAAAATAAAATGGAGCTGTAAAAGATACTGCATCTATACCTGCGTCTTTTGCATACAATGCCAATTCTTTACATTCTGATATACAGGTGCCGCCCAATAAAACCATTGTTACAAATGCTGAATCATTTTTTGTACATGCTGCCCAGGCATCCATCATTTTCATTTTCTCTTTAGCCGTCATTGAAACACCTTCGCCGGTGGAGCCACAAATAAATGCACCATTTACATTATTTTCTTTAAGCATCTTATAATAAGCGGGAATAAGATTGATGTTCAAAGTACCATCTGGTAGCATGGGAGTAAATGGCGCTGCAATTAATCCCTGTAAATGTTCTTGATTCATTATATAATTTTTAAACGATATAGCTTATCCTAATATAAATATAAGATTTAAAATTCCGGGGATAGAAATCCCCGGACGTTTGCTTGCTATATGATAATAAACGAAAAAATAATTATTAAGATTCTTAAAAAGCAGGATAGCCCGGCGTTTGTAAAAGCGCCCTATTGTTGGTTAAAGCATTCCTGCTTATTGGCCAAAGCAATTTATAGGCTTCGGTTGGTAATACAGTGGTATGTTCAAATACATAAGAATCACCAAACCTTCTAAGGTCCAACCATCTTTTGCCTTCAAATATAAATTCGAATAATCTTTCCTGAAGTAATGCTTCATTTGGATTGGCATCAATAGCCTGGTTTGGAAATCCCTGAACGGCTGCAACGTAATTGGAACCAAAAGCCCTGGCCCTTACAATATTTATTTCGGCGGCGGGGCTTTGGCTTAATAGTATTTTTGCTTCTGCTTTCATCAGCAATAAGTCAGCATAACGATAAATAGGAAAATCATTTGTATAAATCCTGGAACCCAGGTTTTGTTCACCTTCATATTTTTTTACAAAACATCCCACAATATTATATACACCGGGAGCAGGGCTAGAATATGCAGGTTGTATGGTAAACCATTTGCGGCTATCCAGGTCATCGAATTTTCTAAATGTAGAAACAGTTACCGGCGCTCTTAATAAACCTCCCCAGTTATCCTGGTTCACATTAAATTTACGATTGCCAACGGAATCATAATAATTAGCAAGTAATGCTGTTTGCGGAAAAAAGGTACCTGCAAATGGAAGTGTACTTTCATTTAGTTGATTGCGGATTGCAAAAATAATTTCATTATTTCCTTTATTATTTGCCGCAAATACATTTGCGAAAGAAGGCAATACCGTTAAGGATGGGATATTGGTTTCAATATCATTCAAAGCACTCAATGCCGTGTTGGCATCGGCTGTACCTCCGGTTCTGTGAGCTGTCCATAAATACACTTCGGCTTTCAGCATTTGCGTAGCTGCTTTTGACCAAAAGCTTCTTGTATTTCTAAAACTATAATCACCGCCGTAGTTAGTAAGCGAATTTTCAATATCAGCTTTTATTAATGTCATTACATCAGCCGCAGGGGAAGCTGCTTTTGCTAAATTAGATACATCAATAGATGCAACAGGTTCGGTTTGTATCACTACATCACCCCATGCCCTTGTTAATTGAAAATAATAATATGCCCTCATGCCATAAGCCAATCCCAAATAATAATTTTTATTTGCGGTTGTAACTACAGTAGTATTGATTAATTTATCTATCAGTAAATTGATTTGTACGATATTGCTATAGAAATCGCCAAAATTACTCACACCGGCGGCATCCAGGCTAAGCGTTTGTTGCCAAAAGCGTTCTAAACCTTGTGTAGCTTCACCGCTAAAGGTACCGGCACTTCCGGGTTCGGTACCAAAAATATCAGCCCTCAATTCACCTAATGCTTGTATAGAAGAAGTATGAGAACGAAACCTGGCATGAATGCCATAAACGAATGCATCAAATTGCTCAGGAGATTTCCAATAGTTGGCATCGGTAATACTACTCACAGGAGATAAGTCTAATTGCTTATCGCATGAAACAGTGGATACGATTACCAGGATCCCTGAAATGAAATATATAAGTATCTTTTTCATAATTTTTATTTTTAAAATTCATTAAAATGTTACCTGCACACCTATTACATAAGACTTTGGTGTAGGATAATTTCCTGCAAATATTCCATTGCCTTTAGGTTCCGGGGAATTACCGCTGAATTTAGTGATGTAGAAAAGATTGTTTGCATTAAAATAAACCCTTGCATTAGATAACACTTTGGTTTTTGATAACAAAGCTTTATCCACATCGTAAGACAAAGTAATTTCACGGCAGGCTAAATAATCGCCTTTTTCATATAAATTAGAATTGTTGCCTTGCAATACCTGACCGGCATTGTTTGCCCGGGTAAGGTTTTTCTTACCATTGGGTGCACCCACCTGGTCGGCCCAATATACTTTAGGAATATCTTTTCTTGAGTTATCGCCAGAAAATCCTTCTTTGGTTAAATTCATAAAATTGAAAGTACCCTGGTAATTACCCATTACCCTTGCTACAAGGTCATTATATAATAAATGGCCTACTGCAAAATCGAAACGGGAATAAAATGAAAAACGTTTGTATGCTACGGTTGCAGAAAAGCCACCAGTATATTTTGGATTTATATTACCGAGATACACCTGGTCCCTGGTATCAATGGTATCATTTTTATCAACATCTAACCAATTTACATCTCCTGCTGTAATTTTTCCGGCTCCAAAAGAAAGATTAGGCCCGGTAATATTTGCAATTTGATCGTATCTGTTACCGGCAATGCTTGCTACTTCAGCATCTGTTTGAAAAATGGATAATTGCTTATATCCATAAACAGCACCCAGGGTTTGGCCTTGCTGTAAGCCACTTACCCAAATTACTTTTCCTTGTTTTGGATCATAAATTTGGAAACCACCCTGCCTGTTATTTTCCTGGCCGTTATATGGAAGTTTCAAAATTTTGTTTTTCACAAATGAGATATTAGCGCCTGCATCAATATTAACCCCCGTTTTAGAACGGAGTATGTTTGCATTCACAGTAAACTCATATCCTGTATTTTGGAATGTACCCAGGTTTGTTCTAATAGAATTAAAGCCAACATAACTTGGTAATGTAAGGTTGGTAAGCAGGTCACTTGTTTTTCTCTTATAATAATCAAATAATAAAGTGATCTTATTTCTTAAAAAGCCCATATCTAAACCAACGTCGGTAGTCTTACTTTTTTCCCATAGTAATTTTCCATTTATAAGTTGTGTATTTAAAAAGCCCAGGTTTCCATTATAATTTCCCTGGCCACCATATCCTCCCTGCACTTCATAATCACCAACACCCGCTACGTTACCATTTACACCATAACTTAACCGTGGTTTTAAAGTAGAAATAACTTTAGAGAGGGAACTGTTTTTAAAGAAAGATTCATTGTGCATATTCCATCCTGCAGAAAGGCCGGGAAAATAACCCCAACGATTTTCTTTTGCCAGGCTTGAGATTCCATCGGCCCTATACACTATCGTTAACAAGTAACGCTGATCATAATTATAATTAAACCTTCCGAAATGTGAAATAATACGATACTCTGATTTACTGGTATAATTATAGGGTGTACCATTACCATCGAGGCCAGATGGAAAAACAGTAGAAGCATTTACAGTAGGAATATCATCAGTGGGTGCCCCGGTACCCGAAATTCTTGCATTTAAAGATTTTTGGTCAAAGGTTTCTGCACCCAGCATGGCATCCACATTGTGTTTATCGCCAAATCGTTTAGAATAATTAAGAATCGCATTAAATTGTTTTTGCACAATCCTACCTTCGCTCCATGTAGCGGGCCTTGAGGTATTAAAGCCCTGTGGGTTGGTGTACAGTTGAGAATAAGTTTGAGTTGCTTTTGTGAATGATTCATTCAGTGCATCGTAAAAATATATGTTGCCCGAAACTTTTACGTACAGCTCTTTAAGCAAATCGTATTTGGCAGAAACATTCCCTGTGATCCTGTTCACTTCATTTTTTCTGTAATTTTTATCTAACCAGTATAAGGGGTTACCATCGGTGATACCATTACCGGGGTTTGGTAATGTTTTGGCAGAATCTAACCAGGGGTTCATGGTTGGCCAGATAGCCATATTGCGGTACAATGTATTTACATCGCCACCCAATAATCCAAAACCACTTGCGGTAGAAAAAGTGGCGCCGGTAGTTACTTCTAACTTAGGTTTTATTTTATAGGAACCATTAATATTAGCTGAATATCTTTTGTAGTTTGATCCTACGATGATACCTTCTTCATTATAATAATCAAAACTGGCAAAATATTTTCCCTGGCTGTTACCACCATTCACATTCACATAATGTTCATTGGTGTTGGTGCTTCTAAAAAGTAAGTTTTTAATTTCACCTCCATGATCTTTAAATATAATAGTGCCACCGTAAGGATCACCCACCGTATCCCAACCTGCTTGTAGTAAATTGGCATTGGCTGGGGTATAAGCCCTGATATCAAATAAAGCCAGGTCGGCCACATTGGAAGAAAGGCCAAAGCCTCTTTGTGAATTTACCTGCGCCAGCGATCTTTGAGAGTTTAAGTGGCCCAGCCTGCCGTAATAAATATAATCTTTGGCATTCATGTATTCATACTCTTTACGGTTTTGGTTATAACCATGTACATACTTATAAGAAACTTCCGATCTTCCTAATTTACCTTGCTTGGTGGTAATTAATATTACGCCATTATTGGCCCTTGCCCCGTAAATAGCTGTAGATGCCGCATCTTTTAACAGATCAATGCTGGCAATATCATCAGTAGGTATATCATTGTACGATCTTACCACACCATCAACAATAACCAAGGGTGAACCCGGGCTATTAATAGAGGCACCACCTCTTAATAAAACAGATGGTGAAGCTCCCGGAGCGCCGGTATTGTTTACTACTGTAAGACCAGCAATAGATCCCTGCAAAGCAGTACCCACATTAGCACGGGGCGTATTTTCCAATACATCCCGATCTAGTTTACCTATAGAACTGGTTACATTGCGGCGGGATTGGGTACCATACCCTACCACTACCACTTCGCCCAGGTTGGTAGTTTCTGTTTTTAAAGTAACAAAAAGCTCAGTAGCTTTTCCCACTTTTAATTGTTGTGTACCATAGCCGGTAAAACTAAATATCAAAATATCATTTTGAGATGCATCCAAAGAATAATTTCCTGAAGCATCTGTTTGTGTAGCCAGGGTTTTCCCTTTTACACTAATGTTTACGCCAGCTAAAGGCTTTCCATCATCCTGGGAAGTAACTTTACCTGTAATTTTTTTTGTTTGTGCCATTGCCAGCGTTGTAAAAAAGCAACAGAAAACAAAAAGAAATACTTTTAATTTTGAAAAATTCATGTCAAGCAGTTTATCGAGTTTATGTATTATGTATGACATAATAAAAATAGAACTAAATTCTCATATTAAACTAATTTATTTTAACTTTTTTTTAACCGCTTGATAGCCAATATCTAAAAAAAACATTTGTAACTATTTTTTAATAAATTTGTATTAAGTAATACATATTTTATGAATGTATTTAAAGAGAACATAAAATCCATTGAAAATGTAAGTTTGGTTGATCAGGTAGAATCGAACTTAGTGCAGCTACTTCAACAACAAAAGCTACAGGTAGGCGATGCTATACCTACCGAAATGGAACTTACCGGTATGTTGGGTGTAAGCAGGACCGTGGTAAGAGAAGCATTGATGCGGCTGAGATTGATGGGGCTTATAGAATCAAAAAAGAAAAAAGGGTCGGTAATTACCAGCCCCGATCTTTTTGGCATTATGAGTAAAAGTATGAACCCGCACATACTTTCTCCCGAAACCTTAAAAGAAGTATTTGAAATAAGATTGGTATTAGAAATAGGCATGGCCGACCTGCTTTTTCACCGTATTACCAGGCAAGACCTAAAATCACTGCATGAAATTGTAGATGATGAACCACCTGCTACGCAATACCATTTATTTAATATAGAACATGAAATTGCTTTTCATGGTAAATTATATGATATAACGGGTAACGAAACTTTAAAGAAATTTCAGAAAATGCTATTACCCGTTTTTGATTATGTACATAATAGCGGCTTATTAAAAAAACTCTCTTTATTAAAAGTATTTGTATCCCATAAAGAATTAGTTGCCATCCTTGAGCAAGGTACCCCTGAAGAATTCCGAAATGGTATGAGAAGTCATTTAGAAAATCATTTTTCAAGGTTATTTGATTAGTATCACTTATATCATTTTTTATATAAATGATCTTTTTACCAAACCCTGCTTTTTTTTATAGTTTGTTTTGATTCTCAGCAATTGCAACTTACCTTTGCACACTTACACACCTGTACCGGAAATCACTTAAGTTGACCAACCTAAACCTGGTTTTCATAAGACTATTATCTATCCCCTATTATTTTTAGTTAATGGCTTTTAGCGATTCATTGTTGCTATTGGCCCTGTAGAAAATTTATATGAATGAAAAACAGATTTTTTTTGTTTCTATGTGTTTGTATTTCGATGAATGTACAAGCACAAATACCCGGTTCTTGTTTGGTTCCTGCTACACAACCCAACCACCTGGTACTACACGCCACTACAAATTCAATTGCAGGAAGTTTCACACCCTCTGGTGATGCCGATTCATACTTAGTAATAAGCTGCCCTACTCCGGAGCTTACAGCAATGCCTGTTACCAATGTGAATTATACAACAGGAGATATTGTTGGAAATGGAACTGTTTTATATAATATGCCCACTACCAGTTTTGTAATCCCCAACCTGGATCCTGCAACAACCTATTACCTGTTTATTTTTTCAGCCAATAAAAATTGTTCGGAAGGAGAAAAATATTTAACCACATTGCCCCTTACCGGAAATTCCACAACAAAATTAACGGGGATCAATAATGTATATTTTGGTAATCTACATTCTCATTCTGATTATTCTGATGGCAATAAAGACAACCCGGGCTATACCCCTGCTGATGATTATTTATATGCAATGAGTGCCCAATGTATGGACTTCTTAGGCATTGCCGAACACAATCACTATTCGTCTAACAATAATCCAGGGACACTTATTAGTAAATACCATCTGGGTTCCCAGCAGGCAAATGCATTTAATGCAAGCCACTCTAATTTTTTAGCATTGTATGGTATGGAATGGGGAGTTATTTCGGGTGGAGGCCATGTGGTGGTATATGGAGATGGTATGGACCAGCTATTTGGCTGGGAATCTAATGTGGGTGGAGTGCCCGGAAATAATTACGATGTGTATGTAGCCAAAAATGATTATACAGGTGCAAATGGTTTATTTAAAACCATCAACGACCGGATTTCCATGAATACATTTGCCACATTAGCCCATCCTAATTTTACTGATTTTGGTAATATCTCAAATGCTTACAATGCGGTAGCAGATGATGCGATAGTAGGAACTGCTGTGGCTAGCGGGCCTGCCTTTTCTACGAATACTACGTATTCCAACCCACCTTCCTCAATGTATTATTTACCTTATTATCAAAAATTATTAGCCATGGGTTATCATGTAGGCCCTACTATTGATCATGATAATCATTATACCACATTTGGTAAAACCTCTTATACCCGTACCGCTATTGTAGCACCGGCCTTAACTAAAACTGAAATTGTAAAAGCCATGCGCAACATGCATTTTTATGCTACTGAAGATTGCGACAGCAAAATTGATTTTAGCATTAACAATCAAATAATGGGGAGCCAGTTTATTGACCGGTATGCACCTGTTATCAATGTAAAACTTTCTGATGCTACCACGCCTACCAACAATGCCGTAATCAATATCATGTATGGTGAACCGGGTTCTGGCATCAATGCTACCTCTATCTACAGTACAGCAGGCAATATGGTTACTTACACTGATATTCAATTGCATGATGGCGCTACGGGATATTATTATATTGATATCAGCAATGGTTCTTCCAGGATTATAACAGCTCCTATTTGGTATAGCCGTAACGATGCGCTGGTACTATCCGTAAACTTAATTGCTTTTGATGCTCAAAAAATAAACGGGAATGTAAAATTAACCTGGAGCACAGCCCAGGAAATAAACAGCCATTCTTTTGAAGTGCAGCGCTCTGCCGATGGTAGAAACTGGATATCTATTGCAAATGTAAACGCAGCAGGGAATAGTAATATGCCCATCTATTACAACAGTATGGATTATGCCCCAGTTATGGGCGTAAATTATTACCGGTTAAAACAAATAGATCAAAGTGGAAATGCCCTTTATAGCAATATTAAAACAATCATCTTTACACCGGGTTACGAAGTATTGATTACACCAAACCCGGCTCATGAAAAACTAAATATTTATTTTACCAAAACGAATAATCTTACCACAAAGGTACAGTTGTACAGCGTAAATGGGCAACTGGTTAAGCAATGGGCTACCAACGAACCATCTTTGCAAATAAATGTTTCAACTTTACCAAGAGGGATGTATTTTATAAAATTGATAAATGGTGATGATGTGAAAATTGAAAAATTACTGGTTCAATAACCAAAATAGCTTTTATGTAAGTTTGTATTGAACAAGCCCGGTTATATTGGTTCTACTATTTATTCAGTCATCTAAAATTAAGTAAACCACAAAAGCGAAAAGGAAACCCAAAAATCAAAAAAAGAGGATTAGCTTTATAAGCAAAATCTCATATATGGGCCAACTTCCACAAAATTTAAAAAGCAAATTTCAATTAGAGCGGCTCATCTTATTTAGTGATGCTGTATTTGCCATAGCTATTACCCTGCTTGTGATAGATATTAAAATTCCTGAAATTGATCATTCAATAGTATCAGATCAATTGCTTGGCAGGGAAATGAAACACCTTATCCCACGCTTTGCCGGATTCATCATCAGCTTTGCGATTATTGGGTTATACTGGACGGTGCATCATAAAATATTTGCTTACGCCGATCATTATGATAACAAGTTGCTTTGGCTAAACCTTATTTTTTTATTCAGCGTAGTGCTGATGCCTTTCAGTTCAGGATTTTATGGCGAATATGCTGCTCAAATAAACCTCTTGCTGCCTTATGGCTTTTATTGCTTTAATATTTGCCTCACCGGTATTTTAAACTTTTTGTTATGGCGTTATATCAGTAATAAAAAAAACGGAATTTCAGAACAAACAATTACTGCATCAAGAAAAAGTTATGGAAATGTGCGGTCACTGGTAGTCCCTTTTGCATTCATGGTTTCCTTTTTTGTTGCTGTTTTCAACCCCATTGTTGGGAGGTATATGCCCATGCTCATTCCCATAATTATGAAAATTGCCCGGAAGTATTATAAAAAGATAGACCCTCAGTTGGAATATTAGAAAAGAGGGTTATTAAGAAGAGGTTGGATTGTATAAAAAGACAGTAAAAATGGAAGCAACCCCATTCCTGGGTGATCCATATTTAAATGTTCGGCATCTGTATATGCTGCAAGTAATCCAAATGGATAATATATTTACTATCTTTTGTATTATAGATTGCACTTAAAATCATTTTTATATTGCAGAAATACGGTATCATATTAATTTTATCCTTATTGCCATATTTTGGATTCACACAAACAACTGTAAGTGTAAATACATTTTCTTATAATGTAAATGAGGGGCTGCTGCAAAGCCATATAAATGATATTGCTTTTGATAAATTCAATTTTACCTGGCTAAGTTTTGAAAATGGTATTCAAAAATTTGATGGAGCTAATTTTACAAACGTCCCGTTGCAACCTGGCTTACCCGATGATAAAAATGTAAAATTCATTTCTGATAGTATCGGCAACTTGTATTTCAGTCATGGGCAAGGTGTATCAGTATATGATGCATATACCAATAAATTTAAACTAATATTTGAATATGACCGCCCGGAAAACCCCACTCCCCATATTCTGGGTATAGAGCATGGAATATTATATATATGCACCAATTCAGGAATTTTATATACAATCAATCTTGTAAAAAATAAAATACAGCATTATAAACTTAATTTTTGGCAACAGGAACAGAGCAATAATCATACAATATCCTTTTCAGGTAACATTATCAATGGCCAAACAGTTGCTGTGATAGCGAATAATATCCTGCTGATTGATGTATTAAAACGAAAAGTCCTTCAAAAAATAAATACGAATATTTCTTATTTTTTCATACCCAATTTTCAAAATTCAAAAGTCAGGTACCCTTTACGAAAAGCATCAGATTATGTACTTGCGGAATATAATTTTATTACAAAAGAAGAAAAGATAATAAATACGAGTAAATCAAACACCATTAGGTTTGCAAATTTTTATAAAGACGGTAGGAGCTATTTTTCACACGGTAATCGTTTTTACGAATACAGGGATAAACCAGGAAATGAAATTGAATATGTAAACTTACAAAATAATCATATTGATGACCAGTCTGATATTTTTAAAATTATAGAAGATAATTTTGGAAATATTTATTTAATCACTATCAATTCAGGTTTTAGAATCATCTTTTCTAATCACTATCAACTAAAATATTTTGGGATACCGGGTTTCAGGCAAACTTTTACAACCAGCTTATGTATAGATAAAAAAAACAACAGGATCTTAGTTGGCACTTTTACGAATGGCCTACTTGCTTTTGATAGTAGCCAAAAATTAATACGACATATACCAACTTTGCCGGGGCATAAAAAACCACTCTCTATCTCAGCCGTTGTAAAAGTAAGTGACGATGAATATATGATTTTGCCAAATACTGATACCAGGGGTTATTTGTATAATTTCAGAACATCTACCATTACGCCTATTAATATTACACCACATTTGACGGTTGATAATGCTATTGGTTATTATGGTAATAAATTAATAACAAAAAATGGCCAGTCATGGGTTTTTGTAAATTCATTTTTGTATCACATTAATAAAAGTGGAATTAAACAATTTTACTATCCAAGTGGTGGTGGCCAGGGAGCAACATTTTATAAAAATTCATTTTGCCGGTTTTCAAACAATCAAATCCTATTTAAAGATACCCTTACAGGTTTTGAAAAGAGTTACCCACTCCTTAATACAGGCGGTGTACGTTGTATGCAAACAGATGGAACTTATATTTATATTGGCAGTAATAAAGGGATTTTTAAAATTGACAGCCTGGGTAAAACCATTTATCATATAGGTAAAAAAGAAGGATTACCGGATGAGTGTATTTATGCACTTCACATCGAAAAAAATGGAGACTTGTGGTGCAGCACCAATCGGGGTATTTTTCAATTAACAGCTTCACACAAACTTTTACAATTAAGCAGGGAAGACGGGTTGCAGGAAAATGAATTTAACACCTGTGTTGTAGAAGCTTCTGAAGATGGCGAACTTTTTTTTGGCGGCGTAAATGGTGTAAGTAGTTTTTATCCATCAAATATTTTTGAACATAAGGATAAGATAGATATCCTTTTTACTGACGTAAAAGTAAATAATAAAGCTTTTGAATTGGATACGGCGGCCATCTGGGCAATAAAGAAAATTGAGCTGGATTATACGCAAACTTCACTTGCATTCGATTTTATTGCAAAGTTTACGGGAAATCCATCCTACTTATTATATCAATATAAAATGCTGGGAGTTGACGATGCCTGGATACCAAACAAAGGTTTACAAACAGTCCGGTATTTTCTTCAACCTGGCAAATACAAGTTCCAGGTGTATGCATCCCGGTTATTTAATTCCAACGCAAAACCACTTAAAGAAATCAGCATTGTAATTACACCACCCTTTTGGGAAACATGGTGGTTTATTTCTGTATTCGTGTTAGTTTGCCTGGGTATTTTATATTATTTAATTAGCCGCCATCAAAAAAATAAATATAATAAAAAGTTAGCCGTACTGGAACAGGAAAATAAAATACAACTGGAAAGAGATAAGATAAGTAAAGACCTGCATGATAGTATTGGCGCCTATGCAAATGTAGTGTTGTATAAAACAGAAGTTTTACAGAAGGAAAATGAAGGTTCAAAATCTTCTATTACACTCAACGATCTTACCTATGCGTCCCGTGATATTATAACTTCTCTAAGAGAAAATATTTGGGCGCTTAAGCAAAATAGTTTTACTGCAGAAGAATGCCTGCTCAGGATGAAAAATTTTGTATTGAATATTTCCCGGTATTACCCTGATTTACAGTTTAAGATTACCGGTGAGGCGCCGGATAATAAACATTTACAATACCAAAATGCATTACATGCGGTACGGATTATCCAGGAAGCTATCACGAATGCTGTAAAACATGCTCAAGCCAGTAAAGTTTTATTAAATAGCTATATCATGGACAACAATTGGGTTTTAAAGGTATGTGATAATGGCCGGGGTTTCAGTGAAAATGAGGCAAATATTGATACAGAAGCTTATGGGTTAGAAAATATGAAATACCGGGCAGCAGAAGCTAAATTCCACATTGAATTTAGTTCTTTACCCGGCGAAGGCAGTACCATCACTTTAAATATCCCACTAAATTAAAATTATTTTTATGTCAATAAAAATTGCAATAGTAGATGATAAGTTCGTTAACCGGAATATCATTAAAAATAAACTACTGGCTTACGGCCATTTTGAAATTGTGTTAATGGCAGAAAACGGAAGTGATTTTTTACAAAAAATGAAAACGCTCAATCCGAAAGAAAGACCGGATGTAGCGCTTATAGATTTAGAAATGCCAGAACTGGATGGTGTAGATACCATTGCTGCTGCCACTACCTTATATCCCAATATAAAATATGTAGTACTCACCATTTTTGATGATGAAGACAAAATATTTAAAGCTATAAAAGCCGGGGCATTTGGTTACCTGCTGAAAGATGAGAATGCAGAGAATATTGGTGATATGCTATGGCAAATGCACGAAAGTGGCGCCGGGCCTATCTCGCCGGGAATTGCTCATAAAATACTTCAACTTATCCAAAATAATAAGCTTACCATACTTAAGAAAGACACGGTAACAGAAAAAATACTTTTTGAACTTACCGACAGGGAAACAGAAATTTTAAAATTATTGGTAAAAGGGTTAGCCTATAAAGAAATTGGACAAGAGCTGGGCATTAGTCCTAACACTGCCAAAAAACATGTGATAAATGTTTACCAAAAACTCCATGTGAATTCAAGGGTTCAGGCGCTGCACCTGGCCCAGGAAAAAGGATTATTGTAAATGCCCCTGATGTTACTTATGTGCATTTATAATCTTATCATCAATACAATTTCGATGAAATATGAGCCAACAGCTTTTTTTTGATGAATGAAAAAATCATTGACCTGAAAAAATGTAATAAATTTTTTCAGGTCAATGACAGAAACTGGAAATTAACAGTTATTGCTTAATAATTTTTATACTCTCTTTATTATTAAGCCTTATAAAATAAATACCGTTCACATATTTACCCAGATCAATTGGTTGGTTGGTTGATTGAATTTTAATATTTTCTAATAATCTTCCCTGCACATCATAAATAGCAGCATACGTACCAATCAATGAAACATCTCCCACCAGCATAGATATAATACCAGATGTTGGGTTTGGATAAACAATCGTATGGGTTTTGTTATCCTCATGATACCGCAGCCTTACTACATTACTGTATTTAAAATTGCCGTTTATATCCACCTGTTTTAAGCGGTAGAACATATATTCACTATGAAGCCTGTCAATATCATGATCGGTATATTGATAGCTGTTCGTGCTGCCACTATTGCCTGCAGCATTTACAATTCCTACCCGGTTAAAATCAGTTCCATTCACACTGCGTTCCACATCAAATTGTTTACTGTTTACTTCATTGGTTGTTGCCCAATCTAAAATATTATTTTTTGCAACTGTTTTACCCCTAAAGTACAACCAGGTTACCGGTACAGGCGCCCCAATATAAACACACTGTGTTACACCTGGTCGCAAGGTTTCCATATTGCCAACCCTGTCTGTTGCCAGCACAAAGAAACAATAATAGATATTTGGAGGCAGCGTAATCGTGGTATCATTCCTGCTGATCTTTGGTATGAGTACCGTATAGTTCACCATATCAGTAGAGGCATAAATTGTATAATAATCTATGCCGCAACCACCTGTAAGCTCCCCCAAAAATAGTACGTTTTAAAAGTAGACAAAATTAGTAACTTTAAAAACGTAAAATATGAAAAAGAGCACATTCAGCCCTGCCCAGATTGCAGGCATTTTAAAAGAATTTGATGCTGGCAAATCAGCCGAAGAAATTAACCGTGAACACGGAGTAAGTAAAGCTGCCTTGTATAAATGGCGACAGCGTTATGGAGGTATGGAAGC
>Ga0138256_10001374_pt1 | contig 26264 bp, 26 predicted proteins | sample KNB2016incub_MG_FD_105486 | JGI IMG/M metagenome (GOLD analysis project Ga0138256, IMG submission 105486) | Active sludge microbial communities from wastewater in Klosterneuburg, Austria - KNB2014incub_MG | ecosystem: Engineered > WWTP > Activated sludge > Unclassified | place: Austria...
AATATCTGATTGACTGAATAAAGTCGTGGTTAGAACTGTTACAATTATATGGCCTGGATCCATTGCATTAAATATGTTTATAATGATATTCATAACATTATTTAAATATATTAATCAATTTTTTTAATAAACAAATTATCGCAATTCTAAATCCATTTTCTTGAGTAATTCTCTTAAATTAGTCTGATTATCATTAACTAACTTTGTGAATTCTCCTGGATCTTTCATTCCGGGATCATTAGGCGAATATAGGAATTTATAAGTCCTTGAATACTTATTGCTCTTTTTATTATAGAAACTATCTGATAATTTGACTTCTTCCATCAAATCTCCTACGACTTCACGAATCAATTCGAAGAAATCGTTTTCATCTGACCACGATACTTGTTTATTTGTATCCATTTCGATTGTCAATTTGTTGTTTGGAATGAAGAATGAAATATCTTTTGCAAGTGACGGTAAGTCGGAATAAGGAACAAATTTATTTAATTTTCCATCAGCATATTGTGACAGGAATTTTTCACTTGGAAACCATATGTATCTGATATCGGGAATACATGAGAAAATCATTGCCAAACGATCCAAACCTAAACCACATGCAATAGCCCTTTTATTTTTGATACCATTATTTTCCAAAATAGCAGGTTGTACAACACCACACCCTAACACTTCCAACCATTTACCATTATAATCAACTTCAATTTCGAACGAAGGATGAGTGAACGGAAAATAATCTGGATTAAGCCGATAACTACAATTTGGGAAAAGATAATTGACCAGACCAGCTAACATTCTTTTTAATTCATATTCAGGATCGCATTGATCATCAACAATAGTCAGGATTTCCATTTGGTGGAATACAGGATAATGTCTAGCATCAATCTCATCTTTCCTATAAACATCTCCAGTCACAATGAAACTTTGATGTCCTTGAGCTAATAATTCATTTTGATGAGCCGAAGTGTGAGTTCTTAAAACTTCTTTCTCATTAACATAATAAGTATCAGATTTGCTTCTTGCTGGATGAGTTGCCGGAATTAATAGTTTATCGAAATTGTCCTCAATACTGACTACTGGATTAAGATCATCAAAGAATTCGAATTTGTATTTAGTATATTGTTTGAAATACTGATAAATGTGGTTCTTAATGATTTCAATTGGATGATTCTTTTGATTATGCAGTTTTCGCGGTAATTTGTCCTCTATGAACTTTGGAATGTTACAGTAGGCAGACTTGTTCATACTTGTGATTATTTGGAAATAAGTAATATAAATCATAATATTGGGAAATCAATTTTTTAGTTATATGGATATATTTAATTTTCTTATTTCTGTATATTTCATGCAGGGGTTCCATTCCATTAGATATGCATCTTCAATGGGATTCAAATAATAATCAATCAGCTTTTCCTTTTCTGTAAATCCTAATGATCTGTATAATTTTAAGGCAGGTTCATTTGTAACTCTCACATGTAATGTCATGGGTATTATAAAGGTATTGAGACAATTTTGCATTAAACATTTTCCGATACTTTTTCCTCTATATTTTTCATTAATTGCAAATGATATGATTGAATTATTATCGCAAAATATATATCCAATGACTGTACATGCATCTGTCGATACAAAAGAATGTGTTTTGCCTTCATGAAATTTTAATGTCCAAAATTCCTTTGGATAATTTTCAGGCAAGGAACTTTGATTTATTTCCATGACTTGATTAATATCCATAAATTTCATAGGTCTGATTACTATTTTCATTAAATATATAAATAGAGGACTCTTTATATATTTTTGTCAGTTAAAAGGTTAATTTTTTAATATTTTAGAATGATATATTTAGTAACTGTTTCCATTTCTTAATATCATCATCATTCCATTGGAAGTTTAACTTGAAAGATTCATTCTGAAATTTTTCGAGAATATACAAATCTCTTTTTCTTCCAGCGTATTCTTCATCAGAAAAAGTTCCTAAATGAAATCTTTTTTCATTATGAATGTATGCAAGCCATCTTTTTTTTGTTTTATTCCACGAAACCCCTATATATTTTGAAGATGTATCCGATGTTGTTTTAGATCTATTTTGATTATTACCTTTTATTGTTGTGATTTTTAAATTTTTTCTTGTATTATTAGTCTTAACACTATCAATATGATCAATAATTTGATCTTGTGTAGTACCTAGGAGATATTTGTGCAAATTAACATATTTTGAATTAATATCCAGATATACATAACCTTTATCATTGATTCCAGATTTATAATATTTTATCAAATCATAATCGATTTTATCTATTATTGCTGTAATATTTTTTTTATTATTAATTATCATTTTGACAGTTTTATCGTCTATATAATCACATTTTGTTTTGATTTTTCTTAGATTCTGATATTCTGGATATTCATCGGGAAAATTTAATTTTTTACTTAATATATTATTTTTAACAACATAGTTGTCATATGCTTTAGCACATTCGATTTGGTCTTTCGAACTTAAAATATGAATATTATTTTTATTATGTTGAATTTTTGCTACAAATCTATCATTGTCTTTACGATCTTTAGTTACTCCATAATATTTATTTTTAGTCTCTTGTATTTTGTTAATATATTCTTTCTGTAAATATTCTTGCCTCTTTTCTGGAAAATTCAAATTAATTTCATCCATCTTATGATGAATAATAAATAAATCATAATATTCGGCAGCCTCTAATTCCGTATCGAAGCTGCCAATATATTTACGTTGATCGTCGTGTCTAATAAAAACTGAATATTTATTTCTTTTCTTGTCATATGTTACTCCTTTATATTTAGTGATTGATCCTTTTTTCTTTTTTTGATGTTTACCATTTCTTTCATTTGTAAGAATACGCAAATTTTCTCTACGGTTGTCTAGTTTAATATGATTAATATGATCAATTACGAGACCTTTTGGAGAACCCATTAATAAACGATGCATTCCAAATGTTTTGTTATTAATAGACGTGTTGGCATAACCTTTTTTATTCTGATGCCAACTATATTGTGAAACTAAATCATAATCATCAGGATTTATTAATGCTATACCACCCAGTTTCCCTCCTAATTTTATTTCCATTTAAATATATTTATTATATATTTAATTATTTAAGTATATTTAACGATGTCGACAAGACTTGAACTTGCATTTCATAAAGAAACTGCGTTAGCACCGCAGCGTGTATACCATTCCACCACGACATCAAAGTTTCTAACCCAGAAACTAAGATACGACTTAATAAATAAACTAACCAAAAGCTAATATCAACCAATCAATCTGTTTGATTGACATCTACGGAAGAATTTTGTTTTCCATAAATGAATGTGAACATATGTCTTACATTTTCATGTAAATATCGAGTTGCAATAATACCATCTTATTTGTTAGAATAAAACAAAATTATTGGATAATCTGATTATATATCGATAAATATATAACTTTGATTATCTGTTCACGAAGCTATTTCTAGCGAAAGTTTCTTTCTTTATCATACTAAGATGTCAAGTCTTTAAGTCTGTTTTCTTAAACCTTAAACTTTAAAATTCAAATAAAAAAATTGATAAATAAATATAATAATCTCTTTATCATCATATCAGTATTATTACAAGGAAAAATAGCGTTTTAACTCAAAAAATACAAGCGATGAAGACAGTTATGTTAATGGTGATTTTACTATTTATAATTGTTAATAGTTCTCTCCCAACTCCTATACCTCAAAATTTTAATCAAACAATTCACACTATTAGCATTTTTGAAAATAATATAACTAGTAAAGATACTTTCTATTTTAATTGTCCATATAATGATAAAGATATTATCATTAAACATGTTTCTTATAAATTTCAAAGCAATTCGAGTAATTTTTCGGTTATTGTGTATAATAGTAACTTGAATCGTATCAATAGTATTAATAGTTCTGATTGGTATTGGCAACTTATTCCGCAACATTGTTCTTATTATTGTGAAGCCAATTACACTTTTGAAAATAATGCAACACAATGTTTTATTTTTAGCGGGTTCGATCCATTTAATGATACTATGCTCATCTCATATGAAATAGTAGAAGATTATATTGGTCCTTTGCCAGATGAACCGGTTCCTTCTCCGTCAACAGTTTCCGAGAATCCACCTGCTAATAATCCGGATGAACCATCTCAACTTAGCCCTGGAGCAATTGCAGGAATTGTCATCGGATGTATTGCATTTGTTGGGTTAGTAGTTGGAATAGCTATCTTTTTCATCAAGAAGTATGACATGTGTAATTTAAATACCTCCCGTAATTAATCTTTTTTTATGATTTTGATTTTTTGCATCCAACTGATATTGTGCCCATTTCCACTTATCTGTTTTATAATGTTTATTTAAAATCCTTTTTTATATACATTCTAATATAAATCTTGCACAATAAGATCCACCATTACAACAACCTATTTGAACTTGTATAAACCATTCGGGTGTACATGAAACTGTGATGTCATCTCTGTAACTAATTTGTGTTGGAATTTTTTTAATACCTTCTGTCTTAGACATGGGTTTACACATATTATGACAACATCCACATGCAAAAACATCAGATTTGACACTACAAAATTTAGAGTCAATAATTTTATAATTGACACCGCTATATTCGAATATTTTTTCTCTGCTTAATAGAGCAATTTTAATGAGAGGAAAGAAATTGCTATCAAAATATAAATTATTCGGTTTGTAACTATTAACATCTTCATTACCAGATTTAATAATTGGTATTAGCGGTGATCCAGTATAACCAGTAATTTTTTTCACAAAAATATTTCTTGTTTGAGGACCTAATTTAACTGTTATATCCAATACTTTACCATCAATCATTTCATTATAATTAAAGATTAAATTCCAATTATATTGTGCACCAACCACTGGATAATATGGTCCTGGTTGAGAATAGTATGTTCCATTGTATGTTATTTTATCAGCATATTCTTTTAGAAATTTATCGATACTGTAAATATTCATGCTACGATTATTTTCTTCATTATTTTCTTCATCAGAACTTTCATAATTATCTTCACAACTACAATGATATGTCTCGAATGCTTTTACCGAAGATGGATTAGGTGTATCACATCTTTTCCATGCATCTTTATAAGTTCTGTTTCTAGATGCCTCAGTATTTGATATCGCAATAGATACAATCTTAAATATTTCACCATTATAAATGAGTGTATTTTGTTGTTTTATAAAGAAATCATAAAATTTTTTAGTATCAAAAATATCATAAAAGTCAGACCAACGATGAACTTTTTTAATATCTTCCGAAGATTGGGAATTTGACTTTTTTAAACATTCAATTAATAAAACTAAAAAGTCTTTTTCTAATACCTTATTATTGGGTCCTAACATTATAATAATTGTTTATAATCATAATGTTCTTATATGTTTTAATTATTTCATTTTTAAAATCCGTATCTTGATTTATTAATACGGTACCATTCAATGAGTTCTTTCAGGTTTTCGTCAAAATTGGTTTTAATTGGTTTCCAGTCCAATTTATAGAGCTTTTCACTGGAAATAAAATAACGAGAATCATTAAACTTGCGATCGTCAATATAGTCTAAATACTTGTTTAGTTGAGATGGATCATCTACATTTACATCGGGATGAAATATTTTGATGAGTTTGCGGGCGATATCCATAACAGTAAATTCATTGGAATGATCCGCTGAAATATTATAAATTTCACCAATTTTTCCTTGTAACAAAATTGTTTCAAATGCAGTTACAGTGTCATAAACATGGATAAAATTACGTCGTGAATCGCCCTTTCCATGAATGGTTAATTTTTCATTATTCAATAAATGACATATAAATTTAGGAACTATTTTTTCGGGGTATTGATTAGGACCATATGCATTGTTGCCTCTTGAGATTACTATCGGTAGTTTATAGCTATAAAAATAGCTAAGAGCCATCGATTCGGCGCCTACTTTAGAGGCGGCATATGGATTAGTGGCACATAAGATATCAGTTTCAGTTTTTGGTTCTATTCCGTGCGTTGTGCCGTATGTTTCATCAGTACTTATGTGTAGGAATTTTTCTATTTTTCCCGTTTTTTCATGATATAATCGAACAGTTTCTAATAATACATGTGTTCCAAGAATATTATTGAGTGTAAAATCAATTGAATTAAAAAAACTATTGTCAACATGTGTAAAAGCACCACCGTGAACAATAATATGAATGTTAAATTTATTTAAAATATATGTAACGAGTTCTTTATTTGCTATATCGCCAACAATAATTTCTACATTTGGATTTTTATCAACATTTTCCACAGAAGCACAATATTCTAATTTGTCTAATATAATAAAATTATATTCCGGATATTTTTTTGACATATAATTCACAAAAAAACTCATAATAAATCCACATGCACCTGTAACTAATATATTTTTTGTCATTATATATCATATTAATAAATTTATATTATCGTAATAAACTCACTATCAAAAAATTCTAGACAATCATATCCTCTTGTATACAAACAAACACAATTTACTGCTCAATATATACCCCATTCACCGAAACATTTCCAGCTACCCCTAATAGATCTAAAAATTTAACATTATTTTTCATATATTTACATAAAAATGCTTCTATGTCTATATTTGGATTATATGTATCGGTTAAGTGATTTATGAACATATGCTCATATTCTTCTAAATATGATTTATTTATTTTATATAATACTGGATAATATCTTGCAGTATAGTCATGTTGATATACTCCTGTTGGAATAGGTCTAAAACAATTTTGTTTATTCAAATATTCATCTAATTTAAAAGAATTCGTTAAATAATATCTTCCCGATAATTTAAAAAGATTTTCGACGTTGATATTTTTAAATTCATCCGATTGTAAAAACTTTAATATTAATATTCCTTCTGCGTAACTTTTATGGATATCGTTAACCGCATTATACACAATTTGATCATATGAATAATTAAGATAAATGTTAACATTCTCTTTAAAACCTTTTTCCATGGCAGAATTTAAAATAGATCCTTCTATTAAGATTATATATGCATCTGGAATATGTTTTTTAATACTATCTATAGTTTTCAATGTTTGTTGATATCTTTCTTCTGGAGTATAAACACTTCTTATTGGATAATAAGAAAGACATTTCTCCACCGTACTAATAACAGAAACTATCATAACTACATTCATTTTTTATATAAGTCGTATTAAGTTAATAATTTTAATTAATAAATCGCAATTAGTTTTAATAATTTCTACTTTTTATAGTAAAAATATATTATAATAAAAAAGTTTGATTATGAAGAAGTTCAATTGCCTTAAGACATGTTGGAATATCAAATAACGCCATATGAGTTGATTTTTTTGGAATACCTAATAATTTTGCTAATAATTGATAGGTTTGATTTTTGGTAATTTTCTTTGTAGTTTGAATATTATTAAACATTTGATGAATAGACAGTCTTAGATTTTTGCAATTAGCTGAACATGGTATTCCTGTTGGTTGTCCCTGAAGAATTTCCATTCCGTCATAATTAGCATTATTCTGATGTGCGTCGTGAGTTAATGGACAATTTGAACATAACCATATTAATGTTCCAACTGGATAAACTTTAATATCAAAATCGCAATTACATGCAATACAATGATTATATATTAGGTAATCTGTTTTTGTTCTATATAAATACATTTTAGTACCACAATAACATTCTACATTCCATTTATTATCTTCGTATTTAGGATGATTTAGCGCAAGACCATTATTATGATCATTGAATTTATTTTTCATATTATGAGTACAATATTTTTTATCATGTTTTGCATCAATAAATGGATCGTTGTTTGTATAGATATCAATATATTTTTTAACAGTTAATGAACTAATATTAGCATTTAGTTGTTCTAATTTTGTTTTATAATGTTCAAACCTTTTTTTATATTCAATCAAATCCCATTTAGTATGATGATGTTCTAATGCTTCATAAATTAGATCTAATTTATCTTGATGATACAATATTAATGGAACAATATTTTCTGGTGTTGCTAATTTCCACCCCCTATATTTTAATTTATGTATTTGTAAATAAAACTGATTCTTCAATTTATATCTATTTTTATTAGAATCTCTCAATACAAATCCCTCAAATAATGGGTCTAACAAACTTTGTTGTTCTAATAATTCATAACATTTATTAATATCTTTTACCTTAAAATTATTTGGTCTTAACCAATTCGCTTTTTTAGCTTCCAGATCAATTTGTTCTGTCTCTAATTCATTGCCATTTTCATAACAAGTTAATAGGTAAAGACACGGAACATTATATTTTCTGATAATTCTGTTGAATATTGAACACATTTCTAAACAATATGTTAAATTAGGATTTAATTTTGATCCTATTTCTTGTAGACTGTTACCGCAAATTTGTTCAAATAATTCTTGATATGTTTGTTTTTGATCATTATTTACATAATCTTCACCAAAATTATGTCGTGTGGCAATCATCCATTGATCATTATAGCAAAATAAATGCAAAAGCGTACCATCTTCTTTAATCATTGCATCAGTAATTACTGTTTTTGTATTAAGATTGAAATTATCAAATCTAATCATACCTTGACTAACAATCTTCCATGTATTTAATTCTATCACAAGTCCTCTACAAAGAGAAACAATTGGATTATTTTTAGGAGAAAGAATATTATTGTATGTCAAGATAGCCAATGGTAATTTATTGTGATAATTAACTTTGATATATAATTTAGATAAGTTATCTAAATTATTTTCTTCTAAAAATCTTTGTAACACCGCCATGTATCTTTTGGCTTATAATATTTATATATATATTACTGATTGTTTATATTTAATAATTCAATTTTATTGCATTTCCATCATATCGTCCAATATTTCTTCAATATAAGGCGTTTCTCTGATTTGCATATTATTAAACTGATTAATTAAGTCATTGTACTGATAATTATTAGGTGGGTTAAATGTGTTTTCCGTATTAGAATATTGCATTGGATCATTATCACATCTGCAAATGTCAATAACATCTAAACAATCCTGACATCTTGTACATTGGCAAACATATTGACAACAATCCACACAAGAATTACATTTCAAACATATTGGAAAACCTTGAGACATAATTGGTTTATAGTATTCATACATTGATTTTTTAAATGGATAATAACAATTTCGACAATAAGAGTCCATTTATTATTTAAATGTAGTTTATCTTTATATCATTTCATTATATAATTTTATTAATTCAGCAATAACTGAAGCTATAACTATTGAAGGATTACGTTCTTTTTCTTTATTTAAGTAATTATCTATTGCCGTATATAATCGTGTTCTTTTAGATGATCCTTTTTCTGGTTGTACAATATCAAATTTATCAAATGGAACCGTTTTTGTTGTATCATATTCTATTAACAATTCTTTTAGTTGGTTTTGTAATATACTATAGATTCTTATTCTTTTTTCTGGTAATTGTGTCTGATAACGTATTGACAGTTTGTCAATTATTTTTTTGATCGCAGTTAATCCTAATAAACTACGTTTCTTATATCTATCATCTGTACATTTTTCAAATGGTATTTCTTGCGATGTTCTTAATGATATTTCTCTAGCCTTACTAATTGTTTTAACTTCTGATTCTAAATTTAGTAAATCAATTTTTGGAGCAGTTCTTAACTTTTCTAATTCATTTAATTTACTGGATCTGCATGTAATAATAAAATATGTACCGTTGAAATTGTCATCTTTCAATTGTTTTGTTAATAATTCAGATAATCTAATAGCTTTATAATTATATTCATCATTTATAAATTCTGGTTTATCTGGAAAAGTTATCGGCCCTATGACTTTTTTATATAAAATATTATGTTGGTTATCACATTCAGTTGCATTTATACAAACATCTTTAATATTAACAATATTTTTTCCAATATCGCCAATTATTCCACATTTATAGGTATCTCTAGAATATTTTGTAAATGTATTTTGATTGTCAATATCTTTAATGTCTTTTAATAATCTATTGTCAAATGATCTATATTTATTAATATAATCTATAAAACTCATAGATCCATTGATTCCTAAATTATTACAATAATCTTTTAATGGATAATTAAAACCAATTGGTACCGAATAAATACCAGATTTAATAACTTCATTATATGGATCTATTTTTTTTTCAGATAGAATATCTCCTGATGTCAAAGGCATAAAATATATATCTAAATCATTAATTTTATTTCCTCCTTTTTTAAATCTCACAATACTAAATGGTTTGAAGCCATCTATTTCATAATTTTTAACTTCATCATCTATACAACCATTTGCTAATTTTAATAATACAGAAATCGAACTAGTATTAACAGTATTAAAAAATTTCCAAATGGCAATTGCTTTTCTGGAATTCATTGGTTGCCCAAATTCTTCAAAATAAATAACATTTTTATTCGGAGGTAATATAAATTGATTTGTATTGTCAACCATGCCATGAGCATAAATGGCATATGAACCAAAAATACTTATATCGTCTTTAAATCCACTGCCTATTTGACTTTTATTATTTGATTTATATTTTATATATTTGTAATTCATATAAAATAACACTATATTAAAAAACTGAAATTATAATATTCTGAATAATATATTTGTTAATATTAATAAAGCTGTTACATGCTAGATTTCTATTCAATCAACACACCAACATCATTTTCATATTTATATCATGCAGTGATTAACTCCGATATTGAACAATTTAATAAATATTTGAAACAATGTCAACGAGAATTTCAAATTGGAAAATATGATGCAAATTATACTATACCAGTTATTTTTAGAGCACTCATGGATTATAATAAAAGTCAAGAAGCAAATATTATTATTAACGTTTTCATACAATATGCCAAAATGAATGATTTATATGATAATAAAGATTATATATTTGAAGGGAAAACAGTAAAAGAATATGAAGATTATGTTAAAAATATTTTACTATGATTTTTTTATATCGATCTAAATCTGATAATTTCATATCCATATGTAATGGTAAGCAAACGATCTTATCAAATAGATTCATACTTTTATGACAATTTATATCTAATGGATAGTAATATTTTTTCACTTCAATTTTGTTTTTAGTAAATATATACATTGCCATTTTATTTAAAGAGATAATTGGAATCATAGGCATTAACTGATCTTCGTAATTGGAATATGATTGAAAAAGTTTAATATTTGTATCTTTCATTATATTAAGAAAATATTTAATCAATTGTTTATGTTTATCTTTAATCTTCTCAAAATGATCTAACCATTGATCAATATAAATAGCAGATATTTCTGACATTTTGTAATTTGATGCATAAATATCATAATTATATTTATCTTGCGGAGAATAACCAAAACAAATTATTTTTTCTATTTCCTCTTTATATTTTTTGTTAATAATAATAGCACCTCCTTCGCCGAAACCAATAGGTTTAGTATGATGTAAACTGATGATACAACCGTCGCCATAATTTAATATATTTTTACCTTGATATATTGTAAAAGGGGATGAAGCATTATCAAATAACAATATTTTATTATTATGTCTACAAAATTGTTCATATAGATTAATATTAACAGAACAACCAAAACAATTAGTTATTAAAACTCCATCGTATTGATCTTTTAGTTGTTCAAGTATATTGATATCAGGCCCCATATGCTCATCAATATCAATAATAATGCTGTCTGATAATAATCCTTGACGGGAACAAGGAAATGTAAAAGCTTGAACGGCAAATTTTAATTGTTTATTATACATTTTACAAAAACATCCAATTAATGCATTAATAGCCATAGCCCCATTACATGTCATAATTACTTCTTTATTGTCATCTAATCGTAAGATTTGTTTTAATTTATTTTGTAATTTTTTTACATGTTGACCTCCGTTTGTAAATTGTCTTGATGTTATACATTTATTGATATTATTACCTATTTTATAATGGTCAATCGTTTTATGATTAACCCATGAAATTTTATTCATTAATATTTAATTAGAATAATAATAAACTGGTTTTAACTCATTTCTAATAATTTTCTAACCTCATCTACTGTTGCAATTTCCCTTTCATATGCATGAGCAATTTTTATAACTCTTTGGATTAACATTTCATTTGTAGCTAATATTTTTTTATTATAATCATAATAAATATTGTCTTCTAAGCCAACTCTAACACCATTTGCACACACAATACCTAATGCATTCATTCTTGTTTGATACATACCCAAACCAGCAAAACTATATATTGATCCTTCTGGTAAAGCATTAACCATATTAGATATATCGCTTAAGTCAGCCTGAGCTGAAAAAATATTGCCACATAAAATATTATAATAATAAGGCGCTTTTAACAAACCTTTTTTAATTAAATGTTTAGAATAATTAACCATCCCTATATCAAAAACTTCTAATTCTGGTTTTATATTTTTTTCATTCATTTTTGTTAATATCATTGTTATCATTTCTGGAGTATTAACACTTACATCATTCATAAAATTCAAAGAAGACAATGTTAAACTTCCCATATCAGGCTTCTCATCTCCTTCTAAATCTAATACTGCTGATCTAGCTTCAAAAGTATTGATAACTCTTCCACTAAGTGAAACACAAATAATCATTCCAGAACAATCCTTTCTAATTGCTTTAATAACTTTTCCATAGATTATTGGATCTGATGTATTATTTCCATTTTCATCTCTAACGTGTAAATGGATCATTTGAACACCTAGATTATATGCCATTTTTGCGTCCTGAATTATTTCGTCGGGTGATATTGGAACGGATGGATTTATTTTTTTTGTTGGAATTATGCCAGTGGGTGTAAAATTTATAATTAATTTGCTCATAATATATAATAGGATGTTTAATTTTGTTGTTTATACGCCACCTTTAAAACATAATATAGGAGGTATAGTTGTGTTACATAATTTAGCAAAAGAATTATTAGTACTCAAAGTTAAAACCTTTTTATATACAGGCTATGCACCATATAAAAACGATTTTTGCAATAATTTCATACTAAAATCAAAATCACAAATTATAAACGATGAAAATACAATCGTAATTTATCCGGAAATAATTAAAGGTAATCCATTAAATGCAAAATATGTTGTAAGATGGTTATTATGTGATGTTGGTATACATACAGATAAAGAAATTTATAAGACATGGGGAAAAGACGATCTTGTATTTCATTATTCTACATTTAATATGAAATATAATCCAGAAAAGATTACTCAGCTTTACACAATTTGGATTAATCCAAATGTTAAAAATACAAATCCGACTGAACAAAGATCAGGAAGTTGTTATATGATCCGTAAGGGTAATCAGTTTCATAAAACTATTAAAAATATGCATCCATCTGATTCAATATTGCTTGATAAAAATTCGCTGGAAGATAATATTAAAATATTTAATGAAAAAGAGTATTTTTATTGCTATGATCCTTATTCTTTTTATGATTCTATTGCTGCATTATGTGGTTGTATACCGATTATTTATCCATTAGAAAATTCAAATAAATTAGACTGGTTAAAAACAAAAGGATTGTTTCAGGTTTATTTAAATCAAAGGGATAATTTATCAGGTATCGCGTATGGGAATGAACCGATAGAAATTGAATATGCCAAAAATACATTACATTTAGCTTCACAAGAAAAACAAGATGCATTAAATTTTGGTCTTGAAACGATAAAAAAGTTTGTTAAATTATCAACAGAATATTTTGATAATAAAGATTTAAATAAAAAATATAATACAGTTGAAAGAGTATTTTATACAGATGATTTACTTAATAAATAATTATGATTATTTGGCTTTTGCGGGTGAACCATATACAGTTGTATTAGCAGGAACATCTTTTAAGACCAATGATCCAGCGCCGACAATAGCTCCGTCACCTATTTTAATATTTTCGATAATATTACTTCCCATACCAATAGTTACTCCTTTGCCAATTAAACAACCTCCTGCAATATTCACTCCTGGATTAATAGTAGAAAAGTCATCAATAAAAGTATGATGACCGATACTCGAATTTCTATTTATTGTAACAAAATTACCTAATTTTGAATAAGGGGCCATGATACAACCATAATTTAATAAACATCCATTTCCTAATTTACACGTTTGCGAAATAGCAGTATTTTGTGGTATGATGGTTTTATAATTCTGGTCAGTTAATCCATAATTATCATTGAAAAAGTTATAGATATTTTGTTTAGCAGGAACTCTTATTGCTCCAATGATATAATTTCTCTTTTCTAAATCAAACTTAAATATGTCATGATTTATTTCATCTACCTTAATCCCTGGAATGATATAAGGTATATCACTTGTATCTTCCATATTTTTCACAATATTGACATGATAACTGTAATTATGAATTGAAAATAGATTTTCTAAAATAATAGATACACTACTATTACTTTTTCCTAAAATATTAAATTCCATATATAAATAAGTTAATAAATTATGATGATTATTATTATAATTTATTATTCAATTTTATGAAACTACTAGCGATGGGATTCGAACCCACGAACCATTAAGGACGAGATCTTAAGTCACGCGCATTTAACCACTTTGCTACACTAGTTATCTTTATTACCAAAAAGATAACTAGCATTACTCTACAATTATACTATATATAATATCTTTTAAGTAATTTTATTATTTTATAAATATTTTTTAAGTAGTTTTATAACACAGTCACAATACCGGTAAAAATAATCTGATCGCCGTCTTTCTTTTCAGACACAGCTAAATGAATATTCTTAACACTACCGTCTTTTAATAAAGCTAATACGTTACGTCCAATACCAATAACTTTAGATTGTCCTGTTTTAATATAATCTTGTATATATTTATCATGTTCTTGTGCATATTCTGGTGGCATAAGCATTTTAATATTTTTACCAATAACTTCTTCCATTGTATAACCCCAAAAATTTTGAGCTTGTTTATTAAACACTTGTATAATACCTTTGTCTGTAATGGCAATAGCCGGATTAACCAGATTGCATAAAACTTCTCTAATCATATGTAATGACGACTGTGTTATTTTCTCTTCACGTGCTTCAGTAATCATCCCAACAAATAATCTTTTTTTGCTTGCATAGTTTTCTGTTAATTGTAAATGAATTGGTATATAAACACCTGTTTTTGTCATAACAGTAACATTCCTTCCTTTTCCAATAATTTTAGCATTGCCTGTAGTTAAATAATTGTTTATATGTTCATCGTGATGTTCGGCATACTCATTTGGCATAATCACTTTCACATTTTTTCCTAATAATTCTTTTTTCTTATAATTTAATAATTGTTCACTAATTGGATTGATATATTGTATAATTCCTTTTTCATCTGTAATGATAATAGCTTGTATAAATTTGTCGAAAATACCATAAGAATATCTTCGTTTATTTTTTTTAGATGAACTTGATTTTTTCATTTCACCTCTTGACGAACTAGATTTCTGCAAATCATTCCTAGAACCACTTCTTGATGAAGGCGGAGTGATAAATAATTTAACAGAATGTTCTGATTCTTTCAAATAATCATTCCAGTCCTCTTCGTTGTTAATAGAAATTTTATCTTTGTCTTTATCCATAAATTCGATACTTGATCTACTGCTAATATCAAATTTTGTTTTTAATTCAGACTTTACACCCTTGAAGATTTAAAATGGGACAAAATCCAATCTTAATTCTTAAGGTTTGTCCGTTTCTGGACGTGTAAATTATGACTTTGTTAAGGCGTCTACCCTAACTGATTTTTTTACTTGTTTCTTTTGAACAACCTTTTTCTTTACTTGTTTAACTTCTTCGTCTTTCTTTTCTCTACATAAATATTTAGGTCGTTCTATACCATTAATTGCATTTTTAGCTATTTTGTAAATGTTGGTGGCTCCGTTTACATCTCTATTCCATACATTAGAACAGTTTTTACAACTTATCAACCCATGGACGAGCATATTCCCACTTTTATATGGTTTTGGATTTTTGCGTGTTAAAAATTTTTCGCAAGTACCTCCACCACATTTGGAACATTTACAACTTGTTCGGAATTCATCAACTAAAAATATCTTATAACCTGCTTGTTTGAGTAATTTACGTAAACCAATACCTTTTGTTGGTTCTTTATATTTCATATGTGTTTTTTGTTCAAAATCTCCAATACATATAATTGTGTTATCCGGCTTACCAAATATCTTCTTGAAATTATTTATCATTTTTTGTTCATTCTTCTTTCTATTCAGATATCCATTTAATTTTAGTTTTCTGAATATATATTTTTCATAAAATTTGAATAGTTTATGATTTATATCACATTTCTTTTTAATATATTTCTTAAATTCTTTAATATCTAATGTTTTTCGGTTAAGTTTAGATAATTCAGTTTCATATTGAGTAATTGTTTTATTTCCAATTTTTTCCTTCTTAAATTCTAAAATAATTTTTGCATACTTTTTGATTTTACATTCTTTTCTACGACTATCTTGTGTATATCTAAATTCATTTGCGTTCTTATCATCGCTATCTACACAATATAAAAGGTCTGACTTGCCCGGATCAATAGCCACAATTTTCTTATTTTTTAGGTCAGAATAATCCGCTAGTTCATCAATATATTGTTCGGATGTTCCTATTTTATTAGATGGTATACGTTTTCCAATCAAATCATTTCGTATAAATAATATGGAACAACTTACTCCATCCGTTTCAATCATATGATGAAATGTATAATTAGGCTTCTTAAAACATTGTCTTTCGGTTCTAAAGAAAAATTTCCAAATATCATTTTCATGTTTTTTAAGATTACCATCTAATAAATAATCTGTTTTATTTCCTTGTTTACTAGTAAATAGTAAATGAACCAATGTTGTTGTATCTAATCTAATATGGTGAGGTGTAACAGTATTTCTCATAGGAAACACATTATTTATAGTAACACCTTCTTTTTCAATTTCCTTCATCATTTTTATCATACATTGTAAGTAATTCTGAGGATTGCATTGTAAATCATAATATAAATTGTCTTTATTATATTTTGCTTTGTTGGGTGTAATTAACTTCTTCTTATCTTGTATCCATTGATGATATTTATCATCGGATGTTAATTTATCAGTTGTTTCTAATATATCCAGTTTAATTTTTCTTAATTGTCTACAAAACTCATTAATTAATTCTTTTTGTGTTGTTTCATCTTTGTTATCTTCTTTAATTTTATTTATTGTATCTTTCTTTTTCCACATAACATTTACATATCTTTCAACATATTCAACGTAATGTAATTTAATGTTGTTTTCATACATGGTAATGATATCAACGGTTAAATAATCTAAAACAGTATTTAGATGTGTATAATCTAATGGATCGTTTTGAATTAATGGTTTATATTCTTTATTATAAAATTTAGTTAATGTATCTTTTAATTCTTTAACTTCTTTTTTAGGAGGTCTACCATTTGCATTTTCATTACATAATATTTTCATACAACTATTAACGAATACTTTATCAATAATAGGTAACTTATTATTCTTTTCATAGTAATTTAATAAATAAAGTTTCATAAATAAAAGAGTATGAATAATAATTTTATTAGATTTAATAACACCATTAGTTATTTTAGGTGAATTTGTATCAGGATTTTTTAAGACATGCTTAATAGGAATCTTAACACACTTAAAATAGTCAGGTGGTTTCTTTTTAGTTTCTTCAACCACACTCATGTATATAATAAATCTATATATTTTATTTTCCAAAAATAACCGCACATTAATATACTAATTAAAAGTACAATTATTTTATTATATTTTATGTGCTAATTCATAAATTTCATTTTTATTAAATTTAGTTACCTCCCATATTGTACCAGAATTATTTTTAACCGCTAATATACATAATTCTTTAGTTTTCAAATTATCAGGGACGTATTGTAATGCATAACCATTATTAATTATAGCAAATTCACATATCTCTTTTGTTTTTAAATTATCGGGAACGTATTGTAATGCGCGACCTTCGTTTTTAACGGCCAATTCGCATATAGTTTTAGTTTTTAAAATATCAGGTATATATTGTAATGCATACCAATCATTTTTAACAGCCAATTCACATAACTCTTTAGTTTTTAATTCGTCAGGAACACTATCAATTTCACATCCATGTCTTTGAACAATATATTCGCATAATTCTTTTGTTTTGTATTTATTTGGTATGTTGAAAAATATCAAACCATCACAACAAGACTCTAATTCATCGATTTGTGCTATAACAATATTACATAAATCTTCTGTCTTAAATTGTTCAGGAATATTACTGATATTATTAACATTAATATCCACTGCAATATTACAAAATTCTTGTGTTATTAAATGTTCAGGTATATTATTAAATATATTATAATGTTCTTTCAATAAATACATATAAATATCCTTTAACATATTCGTAGGTACATATTCCAATGCATATATATTTTCTTCAACCGCAAGTATACATAATGATTCTGTTTTATTATTATCGTTAATATCTTTTAATATTAACGGATCTTTTTTAATTTTTTCATATAATGATACTGAATCACTGTTAATCATTATTGTTTGATTTTCAGAAATTGTTTCATCATTTACAAAATTCAAAAAATCATTATTTAGTTTCGAATTTTTAATATCTATTTCAATATGACTTTTTGTAAACTTATTTTTCTCTTCTTCGAATTTCTTTTTTTCTTTTTCAAATTCATCTTTTTCCACTTTAATTTTATCAGATAATATATCTAGTTTTATTTTATAATCTTTTATTTCATTCCATTTCTTTTCCATATCTTTAATATTATTATATTTTTCCATATTACTATCTAATTTAGTTTGTAATTGTTGAATGTTTTCTTTTTCTTGTTTAATTTGTTCATATATTAGTTTAGTTTTATTATTTTCCTCTTTTAATTTGTTGTTTTCATCAATTAATTGTTGTGCATGATATCCAATTAATGGTTTCGCATAATAATCTATTTGGAATTTTTCGATAATAGATATTATTCCAATAATATGATTAATATTCGCAATTTTAAATTCATCTTTAGATGAACATGAATTATAATTTTGATCTGTATATGCAGACTGTGTTTTATTTCCATTACCAAATAAAATATCTACAAAATTATTAAAAATGTATAATATTTCATTATTTAGCCTGTATTTACCAACGTATATATTCGGTTCTGTTTGAAATTGAAATATTATAATAGAACCATAATTTGTTATTATTAATAAAAATACACGTTTGATGTACTTTTCACTACTGTTGTGAGCAATAATTGTCTGGTATTTATAATTTACAATATATTCTTTTGGTCTAAAATCAAATTTGATATTATTAATAAATTGATCGAATTTTGAACGTGTATAATTCACATTCGCTGAATAACCCAAATCTTTAACAACTTCATTTTTTATTTCGGCAATGTTTATATTTTTATCTGTGAATAATTCGTCTGTATTACCATTTAATTTTTGAACAACATCTGTTTTTATTTGTGCCTTAAAATCTTCAATTAACTTATCTTTTTCATTATTAATAGTTTTCATTAATAGTTCATTAAAACTATTGATAATTGTTTCAGTATTCGCTAAAATGTATTGTTCCATTATAAATATTAAATAATAAATCAAATATATTATTTAATATTATTTAATAATCAATTTTTTTCAGTAAAAACATATTTTTGTGTCCTGATATCTTTTTGACCTTCTTGTTTTATTCTGTGATCATAACTAGTCATTGTGTATTTTTTCTTTGTTAATTGCCTTATTATGGATAAATATGGTCGTTTTGCTTTGTCCGGTTCCGATGCTCCTATTATTGTTGTAAAACTATAATATTTCCTTATTTCTGGTATTAATGCTAATATTTTATCTTGTTTTTCTTTATCATTATCCAAATTATATAAAATAATACTGTTTTCATCATCTAAATCAAGTATCTCTATGATTTTATCTACTATTTCGTCTTGTTCTTTTATATATAATTCACTCTTTAGTCTCATAATATAAATATATATTACGAAATTTTTATGTATTATTTATCTTTATATGATTTTGGCGTTCTTCGTCTTGTTGATTTTTTTCTAACATAACCTTTATAAGCATCCTTATTATATGCATTATTAAAATAATTCTGATAATTTTCTTTAGTAACATTTTTAATTGAGTTCTTAATTTCTATTTTCAATTCATCATATTTCAATACTTTTTTATTTAGTTTCAAATAATGTTTAACTTGATTAAACCATTGTTCAATCGGAGCGTTTGTTTTAGGAGTATATGGGATTGCAAATAGATATTTATTACCACTATTAATAATTGCTTGTTTAACATAATCATTATTATGACTTCCTGCGTTGTCTAGAATAATTAAATTGTCTTTATACTTGCCAAATATTGCTTGTTCTAGGAACTCCACAAATCTTTCTTTAGTCATACCGCCTTCTTTATAAAATGATGCACCAACACATTTTGAATTATTTATAGCACACAATAAAGTAAATTTTCTAAAAACATAGTTATCATCAGTTTTTACAATACATCTTTTCCCAAGTGAACACTTTGAATATTCTTTTATCATGGCTGGTTGTATTGATGTTTCATCTAAACAAATTATTTTATCAAATGAATATTTAGATACTTCTTCATAAAATTTTTTTAATTCTTTCTTAATATTTGTCAGCGTACCTCTTCGTTCTTTTGGATAATGTTCATGTCTAGTACGTTTTCTAGTAATATTATTATCTCTTATTACTTGACCTAAATGTTGCGGTGTGATATCAAAATTAATATATTTCTTTTTAATAAGTTTAACTAATTCATTCATTGTCAATTGTTCATTTTGTTTTAATAATAAAATTGCATATTTAACTTGTTCTTGAGTAATTTTATGTGATTTTGGTTTTCTATTATGTCTTGTTATATTATCCTCGTTTTCGTATCTCTTAAACCATCTAGATAATGATTGTTTACTGCATCCATATATGAGACATACATCGTCCATACTGACATCATTATTAATATAATATTTAACAGCACTAATTTTATAATCTTCGCTTTTATGTGACATTTATATAAATTACATTATAAAATTATTTGTCCCATTTTAAATCTTCAAGGGTGTAAATCGGATAATTTTGATCCTTTCGGTAATTTAAATCGTCTAATAGATCCATCACAATCAATTTTGATTTGGATTGTGGAATTATCATAACTGCTTGTTAAAGTCGACTCACTAATCAAATCCATTTCACGAGTTTCAATATTTGGTTCTTCTATAATTTCTTTTAGAGTAGCCAAAATTTTCTTACGATGACCTATTTTTGTAATACCAATTTCAATTAATTCTTTATCTGTCAAGTTTTTTAAAACCATTCCATTAATTGCATTTTTTGAAATATATTCAACAATATCGTCTAATCCGTTAGCAATCAACCATTCACATACATCATATGTCGTCCAGTCATTTATATCCTTAATCATATACTTATTAATAGGTTTTGATAAACTTCTTCTCAGCTTGTTAAACATATATATAGCATAGATATTTTTAATAATTTTATGATAAAATATAATATCAGAATATATTATGTCGAATACAATCTTTAATATAAATTCTAATATCAAAGCTGCTGGTTTAATTGTAGATACCATTTCATCAGGTAGTGTTGATTTAGATGATACTGCATCAAGTTTTAATTTATCTCTGATTTCAACAAGTGCTCCGGTTTTAACAGCTAATAGAACATTAACATTAGATGTAAGTAATGCGAACAGAACAATCAATGTAAATGGTAATATAACAACCGGGGGTTCATTGTCGACAACTGGTAACTTTTCAACGGCTAATACTTTCTCAACAGGTGGAACTTTTTCAACAGCAAGTAGTTTTACAACATCTGGTGCAAATGCTCTTACTTTGACAACAATTGGTCCGACTAATGTAACATTACCAACATCCGGTACTCTTATGGCAGTTCCAGGAGCAGCAACCTGGACAATATTAATGCAATCGACTGGTACGACAACATATTCTGTATTAACAACATCACATTATTATACAGTAATTGGTGCTATAGTGGAATGTGAAGTCAATCTATCATATACACAAACAGCAGGAACGGCTGGCAATGTAAGTTTTTCTTTACCAGTAATTATAGTAACTGATGGAAATTACAGATCTGGTGGTGTAGTATCATGGCAGGATTGTTTAACATTTGCAAGTGGTTATCTATCGTGTTATCTCATAGGTAATAATAATTTTGTGTATATTACAAATGTTGTTTCTGGTTCAACTAGTATACTTCAAGATACTGCATTTGCTGCATCTGGTACGATTGTTTTTAGTTTTAAATATGTGCATGGTTAATTTATAAAAATTGATTTAAGATAGCAATAAGTTATTAATTGTATGATATTAATAACATAATTATAATGGAAACCGTTAAATTAAATGTTGGAGGTGTACATTTTCAGACAACCAAAGACACTTTGATCAAATCACCATATTTTAGTATGATGTTAAATGGTAAATGGTCCATACCAAAAGATGAAATTTTTATTGACAGAAGTGGTAAGATTTTTGAACATATTCTCAATTTATTAAGAGATCCAACTTATTCTTATCCAGAAAAATATTTGTCCGAATTAGACTTTTATTTGATGGAACAACCAGAAAATATGAGATTATGTATAACACAAACTCATATCAATGATATAAAATACCTTCTTGATAAAACCGATAAATGTAAAGAAGATGGATGTTATCGCGAGGTTCAAACAAAACTAACTGATTATTGTAGAAAACATTATGACAAACCTAAAAATACTTTTTTCAAATAAATGATGGTATTTATTGGTTTCGTTTTATCATAAGTTTATGTCGTTCTGTTTCATTGTGTGTTGTTATAATATCATTTGAAAATGTTCCAAAGTCGCATAATTTACAATAATATTTAAATTCTTTTTCTCTTGTTTCTTTATTTGCATGATGGTTTAGTATGTGAGCTTTGAATGTCACTGTATTCTTTGTATTGTAATCGCATTCTTTGCATTTGAATGGTTCTTTGTAATCACGTCGTTGTTTGCGCTTCCCAGTTTTATGTAATTCGGTTTTTATATGAGCGTCCCATCTTGCTTTTGTATTACACGAAAACTTACACTGGGAGCAATTATATTTGTTGGCTTGTGTTTCCATTAGTATTATATTGTATTTTATTATTTAAGTCGTTTTATGGATATATAAATATATAGAATTAATATGCGCGTCTAAAAAGACTTAAAAATTTAGTGATAATATAGTATAATAATATGGAAATAAAATTAGGAGGTGCGAGAGGTGGTGTTGCATTGGTTTCACCAGAGGATTACGATGAGATTAGCAAATATAGTTGGCGACAAGATAAAGATGGTTATGCAATTGGTAATGTTAATGGTAAAACAGTTAAAATGAGTAGATTTATAATGAAACCGGAGAAAAATCAAATTGTTGATCATATATATGGAAATATATTGGATAATAGGCGAGAAAAATTAAAAAATACTACAACCCAAAAAAACAATGAAAATAGGAGGATATCAAAAACAAAAAAATCATCCAAATATAGAGGAGTTTTTGGAAAAAAAGACAAAGATAAGATTCGATATCGGGCTATTGTTTCGCATGATTCCCAAAGAATAAGTTTGGGTATGTTTTCTAATGAAGTTGAAGCTGCTGAAAAATTTGATATGTATATTATTCATAATAATTTAACACATATTCAGTTGAATTTTCCCGATAAAGAAAATGAATATAAAAATAAGGAATATAAACCAATTATTAAAACAAAATCAAGTAATTATATTGGTGTTACCAAAACGTCATCAAATAAATATGCTAGTTTTATACGAAATAATTATAAAAGAATACATTTAGGTACATTTGAAAATGAAATTGATGCCGCAAAAAAATATGATGAGTATATTATTAAAAATAATATTAAAAGTAAGAAATTAAATTTTCCAAACGAACATCCAAATTATAAGCCAAATGATATAATAAAAACATTATGCGAAACAATAAATGATACAATAGTAAAATTAATAGTTAATTGTGATAGGGGTGGTGTTATAAAAATAGATAGAGAGGATTATGATAAAATTAAATTTTATTCGTGTTATGTAAATAAAGCGGGATATGCAAGAATAACAATAAATGATAACGATTTATCATTGCATAGATATATTATGAATACAGATGATCCAGATATTAAGATTGATCATAAAGACCATGATAAACTAAATAATACAAAGGATAATTTAAGATTATCAAATGATGAGAAAAATGCACAAAATAAAAAGAAATATATGAAGGCAACATCAAAATATATTGGTATATGTTACGATAAAAGAAATAATAAATGGATTGCTACAATAATGAAAAACGGTAAAACAATTTTTTATAAATCATATAAAGAAGAAGAATATACCATGAGAGCACGAGATTTGTATATAATGGAATTTTTGAAGGAAGACCATTATCAATTAAATTGTGATTGGACAGCATCAGAAATAATAGAATGGAAAGAAATATTTAAAAATTATAATTTGAAATCAAATAAAAATGTTATATTAAGACATAAAAAATGTCGTGGAAAATCAAAATATCTTGGAGTATATAAACAAAAAAATGGTTACGGATGGACATCATATATAGTAAAAGATAAAAAAAATATATTTACCAAATCAAATAATAATGAAGAATATGTTGCAAAGGCAAGAGACTTATATATTATAAATAATTTGAAAAATGATAATTACATCTTAAATTTCCAATGGTCTTTAAAAGAAATATGTAAATGGAATATGATATTGAACAATAAGATAGATAAAAATATTGATATCAAAATATTAGAAGAAATAATTAGTGATGATAATAAAGAATATAATTCCTTAATACAAAACTTAGATGAGATCGATAAACAATATCATCAATTAATACAATAAATGTAAAAATATTTATTTATTCATTTTCTTTTTCATTTCATATAAAATTTCTCTAACAGCTTCCTTTATTGGTAAAACATTTGGGTATAATTGTTGTAGTTTATTTGTATTAAGTTTATTATTAGATCTATCTGATAATAATATTAACCTTTGCTCTTCATAAGTAAAATTTTCCCATGTAAAATTACTATCGACAATTTCACGATACATGCTTAATATCTCATTGTGATCTATAACACCTGGATTTGTGAGATTAATTGTTCCTGTAATTTTCTTTTTAGCCATATCTATCATAATTGGAAATAAATGTGGTATAGAAGTCATCGAATTTAAACGATTACATATTTTTTTATATTTTGTAATCTTTGTAATAAAATTTCGGTCGCTTATATCGAAATGGAGCGGCATCCTAATACGCAAATTTAATGCACTGTTTTCAAAAAAGTGCATAATTCGGTCACTGTAACCGCGCACTGTGCTGTAAGACGATCCAAAGAAATCTGGTTTATCTTCCTCAGTATATCCATCACCATAATTCTGTTCAATTTCTGAAAAAATACAGCCAGTGCCCATCAGAGTCGCGTGGATTTGATGCTTAGTACATAATGTTGCTAATACAAAAGGACCATATAAATTGTCTCTAATATTTTCAACTAATTTACCCTTTTGTTCCAAATAATCTATTGTGTTGAATCCTGGCCCATACGTTCTACCAATCAAAGAAATTACCCGATCTGGTTTGACTTCTAACAATTCTTTTTCAACTGCATCTTCATCGTCAGCACGTGATTTTGCTTCAATAACTTCTTCATTCATATCCCTTAATATATTACCAGTATAACCCCCCAACCATCCTTTTAGACCGAATACAAGCCACTTCATTATATAATTTATAACCTATATAATTTAATTTGGTCATTAGACACACTAAAAAAATGAATTCATAAATATATCAATACTTATTCTATACAAATAAACTAATTAATTAATGCAAAAAGTCGGTTCGTTCCAAATAGAAAACGGTATTATTATATCAGATCCATGTTATGATTTTAATGTTGATGAATATAACAGATCATCAGACCAGAAGTATTTTCCAAAAAAGTATATAATGACAGGTGAATGGAAT
>Ga0138256_10001375_pt1 | contig 26248 bp, 22 predicted proteins | sample KNB2016incub_MG_FD_105486 | JGI IMG/M metagenome (GOLD analysis project Ga0138256, IMG submission 105486) | Active sludge microbial communities from wastewater in Klosterneuburg, Austria - KNB2014incub_MG | ecosystem: Engineered > WWTP > Activated sludge > Unclassified | place: Austria...
AACAGTAAACAGTAAACAGTAAACAGTAAACAGTAAACAGTGAATAGTAATGAGTAATCAGTGAACAGTAATCAGTAACGAGATTCACTGATAACTGATGACTGATAACTGATCACTTAAAAACCGCATTTACTCGTTAAACATTTCTCCCACGCTTCGTCCTTCATGCGCGCGGCGGATGACTTCGCCCAACATGGGAGCGATCGAAAGGACGGTGAGTCGTCCCTTGAGTAATTTCAATATTTTTGGAGATATGGGGACCGTGTCCGTTGTGATCATGTGTTTGATCGGTAATTGCGCCAGCCGCTTCGCGCCGTCTTCCGAAAAGATTGGGTGGATGAACGCGAGATAGACATCCCGCGCGCCGTTCTTTTTGACCACGCCGACTGCCTGCTCGATGGACCCGCCGGTCAACACTTCATCGTCCACGATCAACACGTCTCTGTCTTTCACGTTGCCGATCAAGGTCAGGGCTTTGGCTTTTGAGTCGTTGGCTGTGCGCCTCTTTTCAACGAAAGCGATGGAGGCGTTCAAATCGCGGGCGTAGTTGCGCCCTTTTTTAGCGAAGCCCAGGTCGGTGGAGACGACGACAAGTTTGTGCAATTGCGAGCGCATGCTCTTGTTGATGTGAGCGGTGATCATGTGCGAGGCGGTCAGCACATCCCCGGGGATCGAGAAGAATCCCTGAATTTGACCGGCATGGGGGTCGAACGTCATGTAGCGGTCCGCGCCGGCGCTTTCGATCATGTCGCAGACGAGGCGCGCGGTGATGGGAACACGCGGCTGGTCTTTTTTATCCGAACGCCCGTAACACAAATAGGGGACAACCGCCGTGATGCGCGCCGCCGAATCCAAACGGATGGTCTGGATCATGATGAGCAGTTCCATCAGGTTGTAATGCACCGGCGAGGAGGTGGTTTGGATCACGTACACATCCTGCCCGCGCGCGCTGCGCGTCAGCTTGACGAAGATATTTTCATTAGGGAACTGGATGACTTCGCGCGGGCTGAGATGCTGGTTCAAATAGTTGGCGATCTTTTGCGCGAGGTCGGGCGAGCCGGTGCCCGAGTACAGTTTGATCTCTCCGTACATTTTCATATCGTGATGATGTCCTTGCTGGGTCATACATTCTCCTGCGTTGAATTTCCGTTCAATAATTTCCTCGCCGCCTCATGTGGCGAGAGAGTTCGCCCGACGACTTGTTCGACCATTTCATTATATTTTGATTCCTGGATATTTTCGAAAAAGCGACTCATCAACGCCGCCTGCAGAGACGCCTCCAACTCGGACCGCAACCTGGCTCGGTCTCGTGAAGCCCAATCGCCGGTGACGTGTAAATGCGCGGCGTGTTTCGCAATGGATTCGGCGACTTCCGCGATTCCCTTACCTTCGGTTGCAACAGTTTTGTTGATGGGGGGAATCCAAATCGCCATGTCGCTCTGGGCCGCCGAAGGGTCTTGCTCGAGGGCTGGGAGATTCTTCGCGCCCGCGGGAACCATGACCGTCATTGCTTGCCCGTGGTGGCGGTAAACGCGCGGGGTTGGGTGAGCAAGCGCAAGTGTGGAGCGAAGCGCGCGTTCCGTGTGTTCCACGCCGGGGCGATCCGCTTTGTTGATGACCAGCACATCCGCGATTTCCAAAATCCCCGCTTTGATGGCTTGGATATCGTCGCCCAAGCCGGGCGCTTCGACAACAAGGGTGGTGTGCGCAAGCCGGGCGATATCCACTTCGCTTTGCCCCGCGCCGACGGTTTCGATGATGACGATCTCAAAGCCAGCCGCGTCGAAAACTTGAGCGAACGCGGCGGTGGTCTGCGCGATTCCTCCTACCGAGCCGCGCGAAGCCATCGAGCGGATGAACACGCCGTCGTCGCCGGAGAGATCGCGCATCCGCACGCGGTCTCCCAGCACCGCTCCGCCCGTGAACGGACTCGACGGATCCACCGCGATGATCGCGACTTTTTTATTTTCCGTTTTGCGATAATGCAATGCGAGTTGATTGACGAGGGATGATTTCCCCGTCCCCGGCGCGCCGGTCACTCCGATGAGATGCGCTTTACCGGTGTGAGAAAAAAGTTCCGCCAGCGCGGCGCGTCCTGCGGGTGAATCATTTTCCACCTGCGTGAGCAGTCGCGCCAACGCGAGGCGGTTGCCTGCGAGAATTAAAGTTGTCGCATCCATCATGACGTTAAAACATTTCCTGCTGCAAAACCACACGCGAATTCGGAATTTTCAGGTTGTTCAGGATGCTAGTCTTAATTGGGCGTTTTTCGTCCCAGAAGATTAGCGCAGATAAAAACCTTTGTACGTTTTCGGAAAGTAAAAAATCAAAAACATCTTTGGCTTCTTCATAGTTTTCGAAACTCAAAAAATAAATAGTATCGTCGAAAACAATCGGTTTGCTTTGTGCCTGTCCTATAAGCCGAAATTTCAAGTTTTTATACAAGCTACAGATCGCAATTTTCCATGGGGCAAAGGTGTATGAGCCAACCCCGAAAATTGAAAAGCGAGGGTTGTTCTGGTAAATTTTGCTTTTGCGAGAATCTAAGTAGATTGCATGAGATTCAAGATACGACCATATTTTTGGAGCGATGGTTTTGAGTGGTTTAGTTTCTTCTCCCACAGATCTTTGTGGCACGATCATGAATCGTTTGGTCTCTGAAACTCTATCGTTGGCTACATCTGAGCCTTTTAGTAGTGGGTAAACGAAATCGGTCTCGATATCCACAATTTCGCCCAACCCATTAAACAATTTCCCGTCGTTTTCCGTGAGTTCCATAATTTCGGAGCAATCATGTTTGATTCCTGAGCGCCATTTTTCGCCGGAAGCGCCTAGTAGAAATTCAAGTTTATCGAAGGCGTCTAAATCTCTTATGGTTAATCCTTGGCGATAACCAACTCGATACTTTGTTTCGTTTGATAGAGAATCGAAAACGTCATAGTCGTAATTGTGCATATCTGGGTCGAAGCGACAATATAGTAAACACGCATCCACCGCCGCACGGAAATGTTTCATGGCGTCAATGTTGTATATTGCGGAATGAGCGACTCCCTGATTTGTTTTATGAAGATGATTCAAGAATTTTCTGGCAACAGATGTCTTGACGAGCATTGCCAAATGCCCCGTCCGATGAAGAAACCATTCTGATACTTTGATAAGCATGAATTCGGAAATATCGAAGTTGCTTTTGCCGGTCAAGGCGTCTAAGCCGTTAAGATTTTGAAAATTTGTTTTCTGGGGCAGATTAAGTCCGCCGATTGCGCCTTGAGTGGCATTTGTAACCCAGGGGAAATTTCCCAAAATTAGAATTTCCCCACCGGTTTCCTTTAATAATCTCTGCCAATCAAATTTGAAAAAGTCACCCTCTCGGATGTCAATTTTTTCAGGTTCGGAAAAATTCTTGCTAGCTGTCTTAAGCTCCGAATAATATTCAGAGTTTACTTCAACTCCCACAAACTTTTTGACATTCGAGAATTTCTCGGTAGCCGACTCTAAGAAAACGCCTAGTCCGCAGGTTGGCTCAATGACGTACTCTGGCGAGACGCCGAGTTCAACCAATTTTTGGCAAACTTCATCCGCCAATTCTTTTGGCGTTTGAAAATCGCCATATTCGATCTTTTTGCTCTTCTCAATTACAGTAACCATCATTTCGCTCTATAAACTAGGCTGATGCCATTTCCCAGTCCCGCATGCTCAATGACTCTGGAATATTGTAATCGCCACTGTAAGGCATTCGAGATTGTGAGATAACCTATTTTTGGTGGATTGGACATAACCTGATCGGCAAGTTTATCCGCTTCATCTTCGTCTAATATGGGTAGATTTTTATCAAACATGAAAGCCTTCAAGTCGTGTTTGTTACCACTGTGTGCCATGATATCTGTCAGCCCAATCGTCATTTGGTAATCAGCGGTTCTATCAGCATCCACGAATATTGTATGCAAAATATTCAATGTGGTGGTTTTTGATTTTGTATTATCTGTTTTTTCATAAACGAAAATCAAAAGAGAATAACCCAAGCCGTAAATTTTTTGTCGTGCAGACTTGAAAGGACAGGACGATTGCGGTTGCGCTATGCTGGTCACTTTCATGTCCACCTGTAGTTCAGGAAAATCTATCCCGCTTGCAGAACTGCCTATCTGAAAACTATACTTCGTTCTCAAATAATTTCTGAATTTATGTTCAAGATATGTTCCGACAGCCTTTCCATCCGTCACCCCAAATAAGCTTTTCTCCTTGTGGCTGGATTCCATTTGCGAAAACTTGTGCGCTTCTCGTTTGAGTATTTGAATTGTCAATTTGGGCATCTGCTCTCCGATCAATAGTACGCAATACGCAGTACGAACTACTTCATCGCCTCTCGAATATCTTTGACGATATCCTCCGTCGAAGCGCCGGGACCGTAAATGCCGGTGATGCCGATTTCCTTCAAGCGGGGCATATCCTCGTCGGGGACAATGCCGCCGATAAATACCCTCACCTTGTCCTGCCCGTTGGCTTGAAGCAGTTCTAGAATGCGCGGAGCGAGCGCCATGTGCGCGCCGGACAGGATGGATAACCCGACCACATCCACGTCCTCTTGTAACGCCGCTTCGGCGATCATCTCTGGCGTTTGGCGTAAGCCGGTGTAAATCACTTCCATGCCGGCGTCGCGTAACGCGCGCGCCACAACTTTTGCGCCGCGGTCGTGCCCATCGAGACCGGGCTTAGCAACCAAAACACGAATCTTATGCTCGCTCATGCATCCTCCGCGAATGAAATCTGGCGTGATTATACTATGAGGGCTATCGTTGTTTTTTTGGCTCTACCGTTTTTAACGGGATACCATCTTTCAAACACAAAGGCTTGCATTGACGGTTCGTCTTTCGCTCACCGTGTCGAAATGACACGACGGTCACAAAGGAAAACCCATGAAATCAAGGCGCTTTTTCCCCTTTGTGTACTTTGTGTCCTTCGTGGCGAGGCTCTTTCCAGTTAATTACGGGAGACCCGTTTTTTTCTCTGCGGTCCCGGTGTTCTCTGTGGCAAAGAGGGTTTGTACACACTTCTTTCGCCGCTCCCCGACCCGTTCCACGCGGCGGTTCACGAATCAAAATATGCTATACTTTGAGCATGCAATCGCAAACGGATTGGACTCAGTGGGTAGAATCCCTGCAGAGACTTAAACTCGACGGACTCGTTGCATGGGTACTCGATGCAGGAGCTCCTCTAACTGTGCTCGGCGCGCAGGTGATGTACATTACCCAACCTTTCCTCGGCGGGAAACATACGACAGCGATCGCTCACATGCTCGAATCAGATGAAGAGACTCAAGCCTTTGCGCGCGTCTTGCGCGGCGGGGGGGCGGCATGATCGCGTTGGGCATCGTCGTTGTCATTGCGCTACTGTTCATCTTCTTCATCGCCCTGCGACGAAGGTCGCCAGCCACACTTCGACGCATTCCCGCCTTTGACCGGCTTAACCGCGAGATCGGCTTGGCGGTTGAAAACGGAACCCGCCTTCACATCTCGTTGGGGCGCGGCAACTTCTTCACCGCGCGCGGCGGCTCGGCGCTGGCGGGGCTGGCGCTCGTCCGCCGAATTGCCGAACGAACCTCAGTTAGCGACCGCCCGCCAGTTGTCACTTCGGGGGATGCCGCCATCACGATCCTCTCACAGGATACGTCGCAATCCGGGTATCGCGCGGCGGGAGCGGAGGAACAATTCCGCGTCACCGCCGGACGGATGACTGGTCTCTCGCCTTTTGCCTATGCCGCAGGGACGATTCCCATCTCTCGCGACGACAACGTCTCCGCGAACATAATCATTGGCGATCTTGGCCCCGAAGCCGGCTTGGTCGTGGAAGGCGCAGACCGACAAGACTCAACCCTGATCGGCGCAAGCGACAACCTGACAGCGCAATCGATTTTTTACGCGGCTTCACAAGAGCCGTTGATCGGCGAAGAGTTATTTGCCTCCGGCGCATACGCGGGGGCAGGCTCGTCTCATGAAGCGAGCTTGAACGCGCAGGATGTGTTGCGCTGGATTTTGATCATCGCCATGCTTGGCGGCTCGTTCGTGAAACTGATCGGGTTGGCTTTCTGATGCGAGTGATTACAGCGACATTCGCCATTGCGGCTGGTCTTTTGGTTTTGCTCGGATATTTCATCGACGCCGACGTGGTGAGGACGATCGGGTCTATCATCACCGATTGGGCGATCATCATCGGGGCATTTGCCGCATTGATCGGCATCATCAACCTCATTTTCGTTCACATGGAAAAATTTCGCGCCCGCCAACCCGGCGGAATGTACAGCGTGATACTTGTTCTTGCCCTCATCTTGACCACCGGGTTCGGCTTGCTCCTCGGTCCCGAAAACCCATTCATGCGCCTTGCTATCGATGCCATCATCGTGCCGGTGGAAAGCGCGCTGATGGCGATCCTGGTAATCACGCTCATCTATGCCAGCATTCGATTATTGCGCCGACGCGTGGATTTGATGTCCGTCATCTTTTTGGTGATCGCTATTTCGGTTTTGATCCTCATCATGCCCACGCCGATCGGGCAGTTGCCCGGTAGTCAGCAATTGCTTGATTTCGTGAACACATTTTCGCGCGGCGGCGCCCGTGGGTTGTTGCTTGGCATCGCGCTCGGAACGCTGTTGACCGGGTTGCGCGTGTTATTTGGGATCGACCGTCCGTATGGGGGGAATTGACCATGCCAGGTTTGCAATGCCCCAACTGCGGAAAAGAAAACCCGGATTTTCTAGATAACTGCCAGTTCTGCCAAACCCCGCTGAGAGTCGAGTCGTCGTTGCAGTTTGGAGAAAGCCCGGTCAAAAAGCATACCGGCGAACTCGAACCGATCTTGCCGCAATGGTTGAAAGACGTTCGACAGCAGTCGAGAGAATCGGCGGAGGAAGATGCCGCAGAAGAGGCGGCAAAACCCAAGGTCCGCAATGAACCGCCCGATTTGCTCGCCGGGCTTGCCGCGCAGGCAAACGATAGAGGGGATGAAGTCCCGGATTGGCTGGCGGGGATCAATCCGCTGGGGAAAGCAGGCGAGGCAGAACAACCACCTGCGCCGTCTGTTTCCGATTTCTTTGCCCAATTTGAAAAAAGCGCGCCCGAATCGGAACCTGTTATCAGTGAGGAAGAAACCGCTTCGCAATCCGTAGATACGCCGGCATGGATGGGCGCCTCGGTTGACTCGGCGCAAACTGAATCGAAAGATGAACTTTCGGAATGGTTCACGCAGGCATCGGCGGAGGAAAGCAAATCTGTTGAGATCGACTCCAATGAAATGGGTTGGATGAACGATGCTGTGGCGCTACCATCCTTCAACCAGCCTGAGCCGGCAAAAGAACCCGAAGACTTGAGATGGCTTCACGATCTCGAAGATTCAACAAAACAACCGGAGCAACCTTCCTCGGCTCCGACGTTTGAATCAGATTCCCTGCCCGGCGCGGAAGCCTCTGCCCCGGATGATTTGAGCTGGCTGAATCAACTTGGCGGCTCATCCGCTTTCGAGTTCGATGCGCCAACACCTGCGCAACCCGAAGAGCAAAAACCTGAATCGTCGTCTGACGATCTTTCGTGGCTAAACAACCTCGGCGGCATTGAGGCGCCGGCAATGCCGAACGAATCGTCCATGCCGGTTTCACCTGCGGAAGCCCTCGATTGGCTGACGCCGCAAGAGGGACAAAAAGTATCGCCCTTTGATGAGAAGCCAGCCGAAAGCAATCTCGATTGGTTGAAAGGCGGCGGACAGGAAACCCTCATCTACCCAACCCCCGCCGATTCAACTTCGCCATTCACAAAAATTCCCACCGGTTCGCTGGAGGGCGGCGATGAACTTCCCGCCTGGCTGAAGAGCGCGACTGAGGACCCTTCCATGCCGGCGCCCGGCGCGCTCTCGGATTGGTACAAGGACGACGACGCGGCGGCTCATTCGCCGCTTCAACCTGTTCCCATCGACCCCAACTTTATCCCAGCCCCCATGGACGAGGGATCGTTGTCGAATCAGGATATCGATTCGTTATTCTCTGTGAAATTACCGGATTGGATGTCTGACGCTGAAACGAAGACTGAGGCAGACGCGCCGCAACAAGCGCGTTCAATTCCTGCCTCGTCCGACGAATCGCTTGCCCCAGTGAACCTGCCTTCGTGGGTGCAAGCCATGCGCCCGGCGGAATCGGCTGTAGTTGCCGAACCAGTTTCAATGTCGGAGGAGGCGGAGCGGCAAGGTCCGCTGGCGGGGTTGCAGGGAGTCATCCCCGTTGCCCCGATCGGTTCATCGCGCCGCCCCAAGGCTGTGTCTCTGAAGCTACAAGCCTCCGACGAGCAACAGACTGCGGCGTCGATCCTCGAAACCGTGCTGGCAGGCGAAACTACGGCGCGGGCAATTGGGGCGCAGTCAATGGTTGCTTCCCAGCGGATTCTCCGTTGGGTGTTGTCTGGCTTGTTCCTCATTGTGTTGAGCGCCATGATCTTTATGCGGACGCGAAACCTGCCGATCTCGCCCGATCTTCCGGCGGCGGTTCGATCGGCGGCGGGCATCATTACCCGCCTGCCGCAAAACTCCAGCATGTTGATCGTCATCGATTACGAACCCGCGCTCGCGCCTGAAATGGAAGCGGTCAGCGGTCCCCTGCTCGACCAACTCGTGCTGACCACGCGCGCTCGGCTGGTCTTCATTTCCACTTCGCCAAGCGGGGCGGGGTTAGTGAACCGGCTTCTGCTTAATACCGGGATCAGTTCGCCGGCGGGAATCAATTACCAGCCCGGGACCAACTTCGTGAATTTGGGCTACCTGCCCGGCGGCGCTTCCGGCGTGCGTGAATTTATCGACGCGCCGTCTACTGCCATGCCCGGCGCCGTCGAACGCGTGTTTTCAGAATATGCCGCGGTTATCGTGCTCACCGATAATGGCGAGTCTGGTCGGTTGTGGGTGGAGCAACTGGTGGCGAAGAACCAGGCAGATGCCGGCTATTTCGCTTTTCAACCGCTCCTGTTCGCGGCAAGCGCGCAGGCAACACCATTGCTGCAACCCTACGTGGACTCAGAACAGATCAACGGTATGGTGGGCGGTTTGGCAGATGCGGCTCGTTATGAATTTGTCAACAATAGCCGCCCCGGAATTGCGCGCATCTATTGGGATACATTCGGTGTCGGCATGGTGTTGGGCGTTGTGATGATGATCTTCGGCAGTTTGTGGAGCCTGATCTCGGGCATACTTGCGCGCCGCAAAGCGGCGGAGGCGGGATAGTGATGTCTATTGATTTTCTCGCCGGGCTTGTTGGTTTGATCCTGACCTTGCTGATCTTCAGTTATTTGATCGGCGATAATCCATTGTTTCGGCTTGCCACGTATTTGTTTATTGGCGTTTCGTCCGGGTATGCGGCGGCGGCCATTTGGCATTATGTGTTGATCCCGAAACTGTTCAATCCTTTGAGAAGTAGCGACCCAACCCAGTTACTTTTGGCGGTCATACCGTTCATCCTTTGTTTCACCTTGTTTGCAAAACTACTGCCGCGCATCTCTTGGATCGGAAACTTCGCCATGGCGATTCTGGCTGGGGTGGGAGCTGCCACAGCCCTGGGTGGGGCGGCGCTCGGCACGCTGATCCCCCAATCGCTGGCGGCGATGGACATGTTCGACCTGCGCGGCTTGGATAGGGCGCAGGCGTTCGCCCGCCTGGTGCAAGGCGCGATCATGCTGGCTGGCACGGTCGCGGCGCTTGGGTATTTTCAATTCAGCGCCAGTCGCGCGCCTGATGGAACTCCCAAACGCAATGCGTTCTTTGAGGGCGTGGCGTGGCTTGGAAAAGTTTTCATCGCCATCACTTTTGGAACATTGTTCGCCGGCGTCTATATGGCGGCGCTGACTGCCATGATCGAACGGTTGAGTTCCATGATCAATTTCATCCGCCAGTTGGCTGGAATATAACGTATGCCCGCATCCCTTGTCCAAACCGAATCCATCCTCGCCATTGATGTCGGCGCGTCGGTTACGCGCGCCGTGTTGTTCGATGTTGTCGAAGGCGAGTATCGTTTTGTCGCCTCCGGGCAGGCTCCCTCCACTGCGGAGGCGCCGTTCAAGAACATCGGCATCGGCGCGCGTGAGGCGATACGAAATTTGCAGAGTGTGACCGGTACGATCCTGCTCGGTCCGCAAGACAATAATATCATCACGCCAACGCAACCCGACGGTTCCGGCGTGGATGGGGTGGTCGCCACCATGTCGGCGGGACCCGCTGTGAAAACTGTGATCGCGGGCTTGCTTTCGGAAGTCTCGCTTCAAAGCGCGCGACGCCTGGCTGAATCTACGTATAGCCGCGTTGTCGACACCCTCGACCTTTCCGACAAACGCCGTCCCGACCAGCAATTGGATTCCATCGCGCGCTCCCGCCCGGACCTCGTCGTCCTCACCGGCGGCACGGATGGAGGCGCGTCGCGCTCGATGCTGAAGATGCTCGAAGCCGTCGGTCTTGCGTGTTATTTGATGCCTGCCGAAAAACGTCCCATGGTGCTCTACGCGGGGAATCACAAACTTGCCAATGATGTGCGGGAACTGCTCGGGGGACATGCCGGGAAATTGCAGATCAGCCCGAATGTGCGTCCCTCGCTTGAAGTGGAGGATCTTGAACCAGCCAGCAACGTGCTCGCGTCGCTGGTGACCAACCTCCGCCAGCGGCAGATCAAAGGCGTGGATGAGTTATATAACTGGTCATCGGGAAATTTACTGCCGACGGCGTATGCGCAAGGGCGTATGATCCGCTTCTTGAGCCGGCTGTACGAATCGACGCGTGGGTTGTTGAGCGTCAACATGGGCGCGTCGGCTTCGACGGTTGCGGCGGGTTTCAACGGCGAATTAACGCTCGGCGTGTATCCGCAGTTCGGGTTGGGCGAAAACCTCGGCGCGATCCTGCAACATACCGAGATCGAACAGATCATGCGTTGGATGCAACTCGATATATCTTCGAACACCCTGCGCGAATTCCTCTTCCAGAAATCGTTGTACCCATCCACCATCCCTGCCACACAGGATGAGCTTGCCATCATGCAAGCCATTACGAGGCAGGCGTTGTATCTTGCTGTGCGCGCTGCCCGGACAAACTTCCCTGCCAGCGCCCACGCCGCGCGCACCGACCTGATGCCGAAACTTGACCTGTTGATTGCGGGCGGCGGCGCGATTGCCGATAACGGCTCGGTGGGGCAAAGTCTGTTGCTCCTGCTCGATGCGATTCAACCCGTCGGCATTATGCCATTCTTGCTCGACCAGAATAATTTATTGCCCATGCTCGGCGCGGCGGCAACGCGAAGCAATTACCTGCCGGTGCAAGTGATCGAATCTGGCGCGTTCATTGGCATGGGGACGGTCGTGTCGGTGATTGCCTCGGCGAGCTATGGCGAGACTGTCCTGCGCGCCAAACTCACCTATGCGGATAAGACCGAAGTGCGAGCGGATGTGAAATTTGGCGGGTTGGAGATCATCCCTCTGCCAAGCGGACAGACTGCCCGCCTGACGTTGAGTCCGCTTCGGCGGGCGGACGCAGGCTTGGGCGCGGGAAGAAGCGGGTCCGTCACCGTGACGGGAGGCGCGCTGGGCGTCGTCATCGATGCGCGGGGGCGCCCGTTGAATCTTCCAGCCGATGCGGTGCGCCGGCGCGAGTTGATGAAGCGCTGGTCGCACGCGGTGGGAGGTTAATCAAGATGCTCGCGTCTGTCTTACATATTCTGCCCCTTGCCACGATCGTGCGTGAACGCGTCTTGCCGGTGGCTGGCAAGGTGAGCGCGCACTTGAATCAGCGCGTCAGCCCCACCGATGTGATCGCCGAGGCGAACTTCGCGCGCGAACATGTGTTGATCGATGTGGCGCGCGCGTTCAACGTGACTGCCAAAGTTGCCGACCGTATGATCAAAGTGAACGAACGCGACCGCGTGGCGCAAGGCGCGTTGGTTGCTGAAAGCGGAGGGATGTTCTCGCGCAGTATCCGTGCGCCTCGGGCTGGGCGCGTGATGGTGGCGGGCGGCGGACAGATCCTCATGGAAGTGGGCGACGCGAAGATCGAACTCCGCGCGGGTTTGCCCGGCGTGGTCACCCAGATCATCCCTGAAAAAGGAGTCGTGATCCGCACGGCGGGCGCGCTCATCCAGGGGGTGTGGGGGAACGGACGTATCGACAACGGCACGATGATCAGCCTGATCGAAAAGCCCGATGATGTTTTGACCGCTGAACGACTCGATGTGAGCGTGCGCGGTTCGGTTATCCTCGGCGGCCACGTGCGCGACGCCGACACCCTGCGCGCCGCGGCAGACGTGCCGGTGCGCGGGCTTATCCTTTCGAGTATGTATTCCTCGCTGTTGCAGATGGCGTATCAAATGAAATATCCCATCCTTGTGCTGGAAGGCTTCGGCGCCATGCCGATGAACTCGGCGGCGTTCAAGTTGCTCACCACCAATGATAAGCGCGATGCCACAGTTAACGCGGAACACTTCGATCGTTACAATGGCAACCGCCCTGAAGTGATCATCACATTACCGGTGACCAACGAACCCGAGGAGCCAAATTTATACGAAACGTTCGCGGTGAGTCAAACTGTGCGCATGAAACGCCCGCCTCATGCGGGAATGATCGGGTCGATTGCAACCCTGCGCCCGGGGTTGAGCGAACTACCCAGCGGCTTGCGCGCCGTGGCGGCGGATGTCCGCCTTGAAAATGGCGAGACCGTGATCGCGCCTTTGGTAAATCTTGAAGTTGTGGGATAATATTTAAAATTCGTTCCAAGGCGAAGCGAAATTCAGCCGAAAGACGATGACTTGCATAGGAGAATGAACGATGTCCACATTCGACGATAACTCAATCGATTACGACGACGAGAATCCGCCGGAGGAATCTAATAACCGCACATTTCTGTTTGCCGCGGGCGGGTTGGGTTTGCTGGTGCTCCTTGCCTTGCTATGCCTCGGCGCGTATGTATGGTACTCGTTGAATAATAACCAGTCCGCTTCGCAAACAGCGTTGGCAGAATCGACCCGCCAAGCCGCGACGATCCAGGCTGGGTTGACTCAAACTGCGGTAGCCAACGCGCTGACCGCCACCGCTGGCGCGACTGCCACCCTGCCTCCCACGAATACGCCGGTCATCGCCCAGGCGACCAATACCGCCGGTACCCCGGGCGCCGCCACCGTCACCCCCAGCGGGCCGACCTTTACTCCGAACGTCCCCGCCACGGCAACGGTCGGCGCGGCGTTCACGCAGATCGCCAACACCACCCAGACTGTCATCCCGACCTCGACCGCGTTACCGAACACCGGCTTCGCCGACGACGTGGGCATCCCCGGCATGTTCCTTGCCGCGCTTGCGCTTGTGGTCGTGATCTTCCTTGTGCGAAGGTTGAGAGCCGTACCAACCAGATGATGTTCTTTTTGAAATGTACAGACCCTAAAGGATGAATACCTTTAGGGTCTGTTTCGAATAATTTTATTAGTAATCTCTTTCGCTAACCGTCTCCGCTATCTGAAGTTTGTTAATTAGCCTTTCTCGCAAGTTTTGGCTTGGCAATTCATATCCCCGCAAAGTTCACAGCGGGAGATGTCTTCACCGTCCGCGTTCTCTCTGGCGGCACGCTCGAAATCTCACGCAATGGAAAACTGCTTGCGAAACGCAAAGCCAGCCCATAGGTTTTTCGCTTGAGAAAGCGTTTCTTATAGGTGTCAAAAAGAGCCTTCGCCACAGAGAACACAGAGTTCACGGAGATATTAAAGGTCTTTCTCAAAGAAAAAGAGCAATTCTCAAAGGCCTCTGTGGACTCTGTGGCTGAACGAGAGCCACTTAGCTGATGCAAGAGGTCAAACTAAGAAAGAGTATCTATCAGGAGTATGACAACTCGCAAAAAGACCTCCGTGTTTCATCGACACGGAGGTCTTGACTTTCACGCCACGCTTTTCGCCACCTGCTCGCCATAACCCAGCAAAGACTTCACCATCGCCTGCGTCCGCCCTTCGGCATAGACTCGTAGTACGGGTTCCGTCCCTGACGGGCGAATCAACAACCACGAATCATCCGCCATGATGTATTTGACGCCGTCGCGTTGACTCACCTCCGCGACCTGCTCGCCTCCGATCTCAGTGGGAGCCTGATTCGTCAGAAACTCAGTCATCTCCTTTTTGGCGACGGGGCGGCTGAGGCGCAAGTCCGTGCGTTCGTAATAGGCGGGACCGACATCCGCAAGCAGTTCCTCCACCATGCCGTGCAACGTCTTTTCCGATTGCGCGATCATCTCCACGAGCAACAACCCCATGATCGGACCGTCGCCCTCGGGGATGTGTCCCTTGAACGAGATACCACCCGATTCCTCGCCGCCGATCAACACATCCTCCTGCAACATATAATCCGCGATGTGGTTGAAGCCAACGGGCGTTTCGTACAATTTCAAACCGTAGCGTTTTGCCAGACGATCGATCATTCGAGTGGTGGAAACTGTGCGCACCACTGCTCCGTTCCAACCGCGTTTTTCCACGAGATATTTCAACGATAAAGCCATGATCTTATGCGGATCAACGAATGTGCCGCGCTCATCCATCGCTCCGATTCGATCCGCGTCGCCGTCTGTTACCACGCCAAAAGTTCCCATCCCCGCGCTGATGGCGGAGGCGAGCGCGCCGAGGTTTTTCGCAATGGGTTCCGGATGAACACCGCCGAAGCCGGGGTTCATCTCGCCGCGTATCTCTGAAATCTCACAGCCCGTGCCTTGCAAGAAAGACTTAATGACTCCGCGCCCGGAACCGAACATCGCGTCGACGACAAATCGTTGAGGATTGTCCGCGATGGTGTCGGTGTTGATCAATGTTCGCAAGTGGTCAAAATACGCGGGCAATGGATTGAACTTTTGGATCAACTTCGCTTCGCGGGCTTTTTTGAAATCCATCAAGTTGGGTCCGCGCGCCTGTTCCTCGTTGTCGTTGATGTACACTTCCACGCGGCGGCATTGTTCGGGTAATGCGGAACCTCCGAACGCGCCCTTGAGTTTGACTCCGTTATAGCGCGGCGCGTTGTGCGAGGCGGTGATCATCACGCCCGCGATCGCGCGATTGTGTTTCACCGCGTACGAAATGGCGGGCGTCGGCGAATCGGATTGGGCGAGCAGGACGGTGAATCCGTTGGCGGCGAGGACGCGCGCCACTTCCCCGGCGAAACGATCGGAGAGGAAGCGCGTGTCGAATCCCACCACGATCTTTTTTGGGTCGGGCGCATGCCCGCCGTTGCCTGCTTTGTCCAGGGGGCTGCTTCGCTTGTCCCAGTGTTCTGAGTCGACGGCATCGGCGATGGCTTGCGCGACGATGCGTAAATTATCGAACGTGAATGAGTCGGAGATTACGGCTCTCCAACCGTCGGTACCAAAATGAATGGGCATGAATGTTCCTTATTGTGAAGCGCAAAACCTATGAACCGCAAAGCCCGCAAAGAGCGCCAGGAAAAATTTAAACTTTGCGTTCCTCGCGCTCTTTGCGGTAAATATTCTACGGTGTCGAAGTGACTTCCGGCGTAGGCGATGGTTGCCAATCGGCGATGGGCGTGGCGGTGACGAGCACAGACTGGATCATCCAGCCTTCCACGCGCGCATCGTTGACGGTGGCAAAAACGCGCACCCAAACCGCGTTCCCCACTTCCTGAAAATCGTTCGGCACGATGGTGACTGTCGCGCCATTGCCGAGGGTGGCGATCACTTTGCCGCCGGGTTTCTCGCGGATGAAAGCCCCGCCTCCTTCCGCCGCGCGAATTTGGGCAATGATGGGGGTCGGTTCGGCTGTGACGGTTGAAGTCGATGTTTCGGTGGGCGGCAGGGTAGATTGTGTGGTGGGGCGCGGCGTTCGTGAAGGCGAGGCGGTGGGCGCGTCCACGAACACGGTCGGCGCGGGAGGTTTGGTAGCGGAGTTCGTGGCAAGCGCGGATGGCGCCGGCGCGGTGGTGGAGATCCGCTGGGTGAGTGGAGCAGGCAGGGGTGTGGAAAGACCCGTCTGTATTTTTATCCATTGATCGAAGCCGGTTAAAAATATCGTCGTCACGAGGATCGTCACGATCACTAATCCCGTGAGCGATGCGCCGCGGACTGTCGTCGGATAAAAACGCAAAAAGAAGAGGGTGAGAATGGCGAAGAATGTGGCCCAGGCAAAGTGGACGATGAAGACGAGCAAGCCCTGGGGCCAGAGTTCCGCGGCGGCGACACCGCTCCCCAAACCGAAGCCTGCCGCGCATAACGGGGTGAATAATACGGAGGAGATCAACGCGCTGGGGAGGTAGGGTAATGTTTCGGAGCGCACGAAGGAGATGGTGAAGATGATCGAGCCGATGGTGAGGATGACGAAACTGGGCCACCACAGACGGCTGAGCGTGAACGCTTCATTGAAGTTGAGCGGTCCGAAAATGCGCGAGGCGTAACCTGCGAGCAAACCGCTGGCGAAAACGAGGAATGCGCTCAAGAGCAGCGCGACAAATGTTTGCGCGAATAAGCGGAACGAGCCCGCGATGGCGGCGAGCGAAAGACCGATCCATGGCGTGAGCACGGGGGCGACGAGGATGCCGAAGAAGATCAACGCCAGCGAGTTGACGAAGTATCCCACGCCGATGATTACGCCTGCCACGAGCGAGAAGACGAATAATTCATACGATGGATAGGCGCGCTGCGCGAGATGTTCGAACAGCGCGGCGCGTCCCGCTTCATCGGCGGGGAAGTAGGCGCGTCGTAAGGCGCGGCGGCGGCGCGCGCGCGCGGAAACGAATTCGGGTTCGGGCTGTGGTGTCGGTTCGTTGATTTCCATGCGGGTCAATTATACAGGGATAAAAGCGCGGATGGGGCGCGGAATAAAATGCGGGGTGCGCTAAAAGTATGTAGATGGGTTTCACCACAGGAAGGAAACCCTAACCACGGAGACACGGAAACACGGAGAAAAGCAATTAAAAAAACTCCGTGACTCGGTGTCTCCGTGGTTAGTCTGTTGAGCTATCTACAACCTTTGAGCGCTCCCGAAATGCGCCGCTTCTTTTCGACGGAGTCGGCTGTATGGCTGTAGCAAAGTCCGTTGAGAAGGTTGCGATTCCGTGGCGTAAATTTAACGCGAATTACGCCAATCGGCGAATGACGCGAATAAAACCGATAAAAAATTCGCGCAATTCGCGGCATTCGCGTTTAAAACCTTTCGACTTTGCTACCGCCATGGTGTCGGCTGTTTCAATGATTGACAGGTATATCGCCTCGGGTATAATTCCCGCCGCACGTTTGGCTCCGTAGCTCAATGGTAGAGCAGTTGACTCTTAATCAATTGGTTGAGGGTTCGAATCCCCCCGGAGTCACAACAAAACGCATCCCGATTCGGGATGCGTTTTGTTTTCAGCCATCCTCGTGGATTTATTTACTCTTGCAAAAAGCGTTTCGCCGTCTCTGCCAGCATTGCTGTGGCAATCGGCGGGCGTGTTGATCGGTCAGGTTGTGATCGCGGTTGGGTTATTGATGATGATTCCGTACAAAGTGCAAGCGGGGGAAACGTAGTAATTCGCGTGTTCTCAAGGGCTGGAAGTTGACCATCCAAAAGCAAACGAGCGCAGGGCGGCATCCGCATCAAGTAATTTGGAGCCGATTTTTAGCGCGATCTTTTCCAGCCAAACCAACCAGAACGGCTTACGGATTAGTACGATTGAAAGGGTGAAAATAACGAGGAAAAATCCGAAATAGATTGCCTTCAAAATGCCAAACGACAACCAACCGACCAGAAGAAGGGCCAGAAAAACGGCATGATAAATATTCCGCTGGCGTGATATTTCTTTTTTTGTGGATCATCGGCAGGGCGACTCGCGTTAACGTAATAAGCATAGGCGGCAAACGTGACAAGGATTATTGCAAGGATGAAATAGGATGCAAAACAAATTTGGATGTTGAGAAAAAATGACATCATTTCCTTGATAAGGTTCCCACTGACATTTTATATCAACTTTTAGGTTCTGTGTTTGATTACCTTACACTTTCAAAATCGGGACGCTGATTCGCGCTGAAAACGCAGATTTTCTTTTTGAATCAGCGAGCATCAGCGTTTTTCAGCGTCCAAAAAGCCTTGTGTAAGGTAATCAGGTTCTGTGTGCAAATTAACGAACAATGCGCGATGATCGAACTGCGCGTTGTTTTTTTTGTTGAAAAGTTATCTGCTCAAAAACCTCTTCGCCGTTTCCGCCAGCATCGCCGTTCCGATCGGCATGGCGCGTTCGTCAATATCGAATTTGGGATGATGAAGCAGATAATCTTCATGCCCTGCTTTCTGCGTTCCCAGTGTGTACATCGCGCCGGGGGCGTGCTTCATGAATTCGCCGAAGTCCTCCGCGCCGAGGGTCTTTTCAATTTCAACTACATTTTCTGCGCCGAGTAAGTCCTTTCCGACCTTTTCGATCATCTCCGAAACAAATTCATCGTTGATCATCGGCGGACCGCCCACGTCGTAGCGCAGTTCGTAGTCGCCGCCCAGCGCTTTGACAATGTCAAACGCGCGTTTGATCTCCGCATAAATTTGTTGATGCACAGCCTCATCCGTGAAGCGGAGTGTGCCAGTGATCTTCACTTTTTCAGGGATTACATTTTCTGCAAAGCCGCCGTTGATCGAGCCGATGCTGACGACAGCAGGTTCAAATGGGTTGATACGCCGCGAGATGATCGCGTTCAACGCGATGATGACATGCGCCGTCAGATAAAACGGATCAATCGTTTTATCGGGATGCGCGCCATGCCCGCCCTTGCCGCGAATTATCGCGTGCCACGAATCCACCCCGCCCGAACTGGGTCCCGCGCTGATGCTGATCGTGCCGACGGGTTTGCTCGGGTCAACGTGTTGCGCGATCACATAATCCACGCCTTGCATCGCGCCCTCATCCGACATTCTCTGTGCGCCGCTTTTGCCTTCCTCGTCCACGGTCTCTTCGCAGGGTTGAAATAAAAAACGCACTCGCCCAGGCAATTTTTCTTTGGATAACAACAACGCCGCGCCGAGCGCCATCGCGGTGTGAGAGTCGTGTCCGCAGGCGTGCATCGCGCCCTTGTTCTGCGAGATGTATTCCGACTCATTCATCTCAAGGATGGGGAGCGCGTCCATATCCGCGCGGATGGCGACCATCTTGCCGCCTTCACCGATCTCTGCGACAACGCCGCTCTTTCCCACATTCCGTTTGACTCGGTACCCCATCTTCTCCAACTCGTCAGCGACGATCTTCGACGTGCGGTGTAACTCGAATCCGATTTCGGGGTGCATGTGGAAGTCGCGCCGCCATTCGATGAGTTCTTCTGAGATTGCATGTGATTGTTTGAGCATGGATGTGTAACTCCAGTCTTGAATGTGAATAAAAAGTATGGTTGAAAATGTAGACAAGTAAACAAGTAGACAAGTAAACAAGTAGACACGTAAACAGGTGTATTTTGTAACTCGTAACTTGTACCGTGTCTACCTGTTTCCGTGTGTACCTGTTTACCTTCGCGGCTTCACTGTTTCCTTCTCCGCCGCCGCAAGGATTCTATCCAACTCGGCTTCCTGTTGCGGTTCCAGCGGCGGGACGATGTGTTCACGCAAGATTCGTTCCGCTTCATCTGTCGCGTAATCTGCCATTTGCTTGCGTCCTAATTTTCCCTCCCAAGTATCCCACGAATTTCTTTCGGCAAGTTTGGTCAGAGCCAACTCGCCCGCGCGGAGATGTTTGAGCGTGTGCTTGCTGGCGAGATAATTTCGATTCGTATCCATCACAGTGCTGATGATCTCAACTGCAAGATGTTCAACATCAGCCGACAATCCCTGTCGTTGACGGAGGACACTCTTCGCCAATTCATTGTCCAAGACCATTTGCGCGAACGAGCCCATCACACCCGCTTCCATTTCGCCGATGCCCGAAAGTTCGTCCGCGCCAGCCAGAGCGGGGAGCGAGGCGTTGAGTCCGCGTTCGAAGGCGTTTTGCGCGTCAAGGGTGTGGGCGTTCGTGGAGAATCCGTAGACGTTAACGGCGAACCCGTAAAAATGTCCGAGTTGAACCGTGGCGGCGGACGACATGCCGAGCTCGACGCCGCCCCAGATCAATCCCGTGCGTGGTTCGAGCATCCCGAGTCGTCCGCAATAAACGACGCCGCATCCTGGGTTGATCAGTTGAGCCAGCACAAGGGGCGCGAGAGTCTCCGCGCTTTGTTGCACGAGACTGCCCGTGATCGTCATGGGTGAAGTCGCGCCGCCAGTGGGCGCGGGCAAATTGGAATGGATGACGCCCGCGTTCGCCATATCCATGATCGCCTGCGCCGCGACATCGTGCATCGTGAGCGGACTGACGGGGGAGAGGGAGAGCGTGAGTTCATGCGCTGGGATGCCGACGACCGCCGCCATCTCGACCGCATATTTTGCCTCATGCCCAAATTGGATGCCGGGACCTTGCACGGGTTTCGTTGTGTGTGAAAGCGTGTGACGAAACATGTGCAGAGCCATCATTTCGTTCGGCACATCGGGCGGAGTGAAAAACGGCGTGACCGTGTTGCAGTTGGGAAGCGCATCCAGCACGCGCGTGGCGTTGATGCAATCTTCCTGCGTGGCGGTGTGGTGAGCGCCTGTGCGCGCGTCGAACACATCGCGCGCGCCGCCGAGATTGTGAAAATATAAATTCCCGCCGCCGAGTTCGTTGACTGTCCCATTGCGCCCGCGAATCACGGGGCGTTTGTTTGCTTTTGCCACACTATCCATCACAAGATCGGGAGGAAAACACACGCGATTCTCTTTGATCGCGCATCCCGCGTCGGTGAGAATGTCGAGACTCGGCTTGTGCGTCCAGATGACGCCGATCTCTTGCATGATTCGCAGAGTGGCTTCGTGCATGGCTTGTACGTCTTCATCGGATAAGAACTTGAGGGGTTGCATAGTTTTCCTTGGGGGGATACAAGTACACACGTAAACAGGTAAACACGGAAACAAGTAAACACGTGTCTACTTGTGTACCTGTTTACCTGTCTACATTCATAACAATAAACTCCACTCTCCTCATCTCCGCATCCAACACATTCTCGATCTTCAAAAACTCATGCCCTTCATCTTCGTACAACAATAACTCAACTTCTTTTCCCAATGAAACAAGTTTATCACGAGCCTCCAGCGAATCGGATGCGGGACAGCGCGGGTCGTTGCCTCCGCAGATCAATTGCACGGGCGCGTTGATCTTATCTAAAAAGAAATACGGCGACGCGTTATACCAGCGTTTGTAATTTTCTTTTGGGTCGCCCATGTTTTCGATGTTCCAATGTTGCAAGTCTTCGCGCGAATCGTCGTGCGACTTGAACCAATTCATAAACGGAACCACCGCCGAACCCGCGCGCCACAACTCGGGAAATTGAGTCAAACACGTCATCGTCAAATACCCGCCGTGGCTTCCTCCTGTCACCGCGATTCTATTTTTCAACGCGAGTCCCGCGCGAATCAAATAGTGCGCGCCCGCCGCCACATCGCGCGTATCCACGCCGCCCATGTCGAAGCGCGCCGCGTATTGCCATTCGCGCCCATAACCCGTCGAGCCGCGATAATTTGGCGCGAGCACCACATACCCTCGGCTCGCAAAATACGCCATCACAGGATTCCATTCCATCGCATATTGCCAATTCGGTCCACCGTGAATCATCACCACCGCGGGCGCGGGCAATTTTTCAGGATGAAACAACAGCGCGGGGATATTGACTCCGTCCATGCCCTCATAAAAAATTTCTTCGGGCGTGACAAATTCCTCGCGCGATAAATTTTCTGGCATCGAATTCGTCAACTGGATCGCTTCGCCTGACTCAACATTTATCATCCATAAATCAGATGGCTGGGATGGACTGCTGAACGTCGTCACCATCCGCTTCGAATCGGACGTGAATTTGATTCCGCTGTGGATGCCTTTTCCCACCTGATACTTTTTCGCGTCCGCTGTGGGGCGGGTTGCCAACCCGCCGTTTGTTGTCAGGCTAAAAGCCTGACCTACGGATTTAATTTCAACCCAATTAAGCGCGTCCCTGCTCTGCGCGTAGGCAATTTGGTGTTTGAGGTGAGAGTTATTCATTGTGCTTGAAACGATAGTCGGCGTTTGCGAATCACCTTCGCTGTTTGTCTGCCATGTGATTTCTTTTGAATCTACATCATACAATCCAATATTGAACCAACCATTTGCATCGGAATGAAATAAAAGTCCTTTTCCATCAGGTGTCCATTGTGGAGCGAACGCATTGAGTATGTCATTCTGAGCGGAGCGAAGAATCTCTGACGCTGTCGTAGAGACCCTTCGCTGTCGCTCACGGTGACATAACGGGGTGACTTTTTTTGTTTCCAGATTAACGATGAAGATGCCGTAATCCTGTCCGTGCATTTCGCAACAGACGGCGAGGTGTTTCCCATCAGGCGACCATTCCACTTGCCAGGCGGGGTGACCTGTATCTAAAATTAATTTTGGAGTACCGCCATTGACTGAAATTATGTGCGCGCTGAAATGTCCATGCTCGTTGCTGAGGAGGGCGAGATGTTGTCCGTTGGGCGACCAGCAGAAGTTGGGTTGCAGAGCGTGGGAGATGTTTGGAGTTAGGTCTGTGTGTTGCTTTGATTCAAAATCGTAAATGATGAGGTGATAACTTTCACTGCCGTCTATGTCGAGGGCGTAGGCGAGTTTCGTGCCGTCGGGTGAATAACGAGGGTTGAATTTCCCGCCTGTGGTGTGTGTGATGGCTGTGATTTCATCCTCATCCCCAGCCCTTCTCCCTGAGGGAGAAGGGAGTCTTGTTTCATAAATTTGCCATTCGCCTGTTTTGTTCCATGCGAAGGCTATCTTGTTGTGTGAGGAAATGTCGAAGAGGGAGTCAACGTGTGGGACGCGGAGGAGGTCGGTGAGGTTGAGCATGAGGGAGGGACAAGTACACAGGTACACAGGTGAGGCGCAATTACATGTTTACATGTGTACTTGTTTCCTTGTCTACATTCTCCAGCGCGGGTAGCGCGTCCATGCCAGCCTGCTGGGCGAGGACGCGCATGAAGGCGTGGAGCGCTTTTTCTTTAGCCTCATCAAGCGTCGGCTTGGAGTAGGAAGCGAGCAGTTTATCCACGATCACTTTCGCGCGGGCGAAGGTGTCCAATGAGCCAGCCTCTTTCCAGTTGCGCATCGAGTCGCGGTCAATGACGTTGCTGGGCAGGTGCTGTTCTTTGCGGAAGAGTTGCATCGTGATCCGCTGTTTGAGAAAATCGCCGCCTTTGAAATTGATGTTGTCATCATAAAAGCCAGTGGCGAGCGTTTCGGTGTGGAGTTGCACGCCAGCGATCATGCGCTTTGCCATGGCGATGCCTTCCGCGTCAATGACGAGTTTTTCGGCGGAGTGGCATGAGAGAAAATCCAACATGCCCGAGCCTGAGATCATGTTGATGCCGCTGAGCGCGCCGATCATGGCTGTGATGCCGCTTTCGAGTCCCGCTTGCGCGTCTACGAGTTTTGAATCGGTCGCGCCGAGATAGGTGTGCGTTGGCATGTTCAGCGATTTGGCGACTTGCGCGTACGAACAATCGAGCATCGCTGTTTCGACCGCGCCCATGGGGGTCGCGCCTTTTTTCATGTCGAAGATGCACGCCGCGCCGCCCCAAACGATGGGTGAACCCGCTTTGGCGAGTTGATGAATCGTGATGCCCGCGAGACATTCCGCGGTGTGTTGCGTGACCGCGCCAAGCAAAGTGACGGGCGCCGCCGCGCCTGCAAGCGGGACAGAAACGATTTCAGCAGGGATGCCCGCGCGCGCCAACGCGATGAGATTGCCCGACGCGAAGTTGCTCCAAATGAGAGGCGGGGCGGGGCAGACGTCGAAGATGGCGCGCGGTTTTTCGCGTGCGGCGTCATGTCCGCCTGCGAGGATGGCAAGCATGTCAATCATCTCGGCGACGGTTTTGTTTGTGAACGCGCCCGTGACGATGGGTTTCTTTGAATACAGCAACGCGAGATACAGGCGATACGAATCCTGAATTTGTTGCGGCACATCATGGCAGACTACCGCCGTAGATTGCGCGTCGTATTGCGGCAGTTGTTCCGCGACCTTGATCAGTTTGAGAAGGTGTTGAGATTCGGTGGTGTCATGCTCCAACGTTTCAGGGTTGAGCATGGCAATGCCCGAGGAACCTGGGTCAAAGTGAACCGCGTCGCCGCCGTATTTGACGACGGGATTGCCATCGTAGTCGTAGAGATAAAATTCGCGCGGCACGGACTCAAGCGCCTTGCGAACAATCTGTTCGGGGATGTGAACGACGTTCGTTTCCGCATCCACTTGCGCGCCAGCAGAGGCGAGAAGTTCGCGCGCTTCGTCGTTGTTGACCTTGACGCCGGGCTTCAACAGGAGTTGATAGGCTTCATCCAGAATGCGTTCGATGATGTCTTCGGTGAGGAGGATAAGTTTGGGTTGCATGGGAACCTCCAAAATAATTAACCGCGAAGCGCGCTAAGGTCGCTAAGAAAACCTTTAAACCTTTGCGTTCTTCGCGCTCTTAGCGGTAAAAAGTTTTATTCTTTGCCAAGCAATCGTTTTGCCAATTGCACCGCGCCGACCGCGTCTTCCGATGTTCCATCGGCTTTGATTTTCTCCGCCCAGTCTTTTGTAATCGGCGCACCGCCCACCATCACTTTGATGCGCGGACGCAATCCCTCTTTATCGAGTTCTTCGATCACCTCACGCTGACGGATCATCGTCGTTGTCAGCAACGCGCTCATGCCGATAAGCTGCGCGTCAATTTCGATGGCTTTGCCGATGATCTTTTCGGCGGGCTGGTCCACGCCCAAGTCGGTCACTTCAAAACCAGACGCGGAGAGCATCGTGCCGACGAGCGTCTTGCCGATCTCGTGAATGTCGCCTTCGACGGTGGCGAGGACGACTCGCCCCATCACCTCGCGGGCTTCGCCGAGTTTGAGTAGTTCAGGTTCCAGCACAGCAACGGCGGCTTTCATCGCTTCGCCCGCCATCACTAACTCAGGCAAAAAAGCCTCACCTAAACCGAACTGGTCGCCAATGTAATTGACGCCGACCACGAATCCTTTGGTGATCGTATCGAGCGGGTGCATGTTCAACTCGATGGATTTCTGCGCGAGTTCAATCGCAATCTCTTTTTCGCCTTCGATGATGCTCTGCGCCATTTGTTTATAAAGTTCTTCCGACATAATTTCTCCTTGATATGATTCAAAAAATCTTTTTTACCGCTAAGAGCGCGAAGGTCGCTAAGAAAACCGCTTAAACTTTGCGTTCTTAGCGCGCTTCGCGGTTCAATTATTTTCGTAACAACGACAATACCTGTTCCTCTTTTTCACGCAACAACTCGGCAGGCACGGGATGCTCGAGATATTTCTCCAACCACTTGCCCGATTCCATCACGTGTTCGACAGAATGTAACGCGGCTTTCAAGCCGTCGCGTTTTTTGAGCGCGTTGACGATCAGCGTGTGTTCATCGTGCATGTCGCTCATGCTTCCCGCCAGAATTTCAGGCTTGCGGAAGATCGCTTCGTACAGAATCCAATCGGGGAAGGCGTTGGCGACGACGGCATACAACTTGATCAGCAAATCGTTCTTCGTTATTTCAGCGATGGCGGAATGGAACTCGCGGCTCAACTTCCGCGCCATGGACATTTCCTTCAACGAGTCGTGTTTCTTCATCTCGACAATCGTTCGTTCCAAACCCGCGACCTGACTCGGCGTTATGTGCTTTGCCGCCTCCTGAGCGATGACCACTTCGAGCGCCAGCCTCAAGCCGTACGCCTCGACGACATCCTTCATCACGATCTCGCGCACGCGGACGCCGCGATACGGCACGCGTTCCGCCAGCCCCGACGACACGAGCAGATCGAGTCCCTCGCGGACGGGGGTCATGCTCACGCCGAGTTGTGTGGCGATCTCATCCTGCCGCAACCATTCGCCAGGCTTGTACTTGCCCGAGACGATCTTGTCGTGCAGGACGTTGAAGATGTCCTCTTTGAGCGGGCGTTTCTGAATGAACTCGTTTTCTTCAATGACAGGGGAACGGCTAGCCATCTGCCTCCTTCAGGTAGTGGGTGGGCAGATTATAAATTATATATAATTTTGTGTACAGGAAGATTTGCGAGTGTTAGGGCAAAGTAGAAATGTCCCTTTTGAGCAAAGTTAAAATGTCCCCTTCGGAGGACAGGCAACTTGGAGACATTACTAGAAATGAGCGCGAAAGAAATCAATCGGTTGGAAGTGCTGC
>Ga0138256_10001376_pt1 | contig 26242 bp, 20 predicted proteins | sample KNB2016incub_MG_FD_105486 | JGI IMG/M metagenome (GOLD analysis project Ga0138256, IMG submission 105486) | Active sludge microbial communities from wastewater in Klosterneuburg, Austria - KNB2014incub_MG | ecosystem: Engineered > WWTP > Activated sludge > Unclassified | place: Austria...
AACCAGGATTGAAAAATTGCATCATTAAACGAAAATTCCCCAGCCTATGCACTCATTAAATAGAGGCATGGCTGGGGAAATCAAAAATATTCTATATTAAATTAGATATAAAAGCGTTTAGTTTCCGGCTGTAACTGTAAAATGCGCCCGAAAATTATGGACTCTGTCGCTGCCTGAGTAAGAAGAATAAGGACCTGCAATCATTGAACCATACTTAGCCTGTGTAGCTATTTGCTGGCTATTTACATAAACATCATTCAGCCGATATGTCTGTATTTCCTCACGCTTCATGCCATGAAAACCAAGTGCTGCAAAATCATTGTCTTTGTGATTTGTATTTATATTTGAAATCACTTTTATAGCAATACTGTTAGAAGCGACCTTGGCCGGGTCCACATAAAATGTCCAGCTTTTATTGATCACATTCATGTTCACCGCTTTTCCTCCACGTATATCTGCATAGTTTATCATGCCACGCTGCGGATTGGTACTATTTGGCCGGTTCCAGATCAGGTTTGTATTTTCTTCTCTCAATGCATCTGTTACTGGCAACACCCTTTTCACCTGGGCACCCCGTGCATCCAATTCATATACTTCCACCCTTTCTGTACCCCATGCATAAGAGCAATCACCCCCATGGATGTCTTCAATTGAAATTCCATTGAGCGTAATCTTTAGCCCTTTTGCAGTTTCACAAGTTCTCTCTGTATATGTAGTTGTAGAATTTACGGCTGCAGTTGCATTATCATTTATATATTTTAATTCGTAACTAACAGCGGTTGGTGCCACATTTGGATTGAGCCTTAAACCATTTCTTACATAATCATTAAATTCAGAGAGCCCTGCTGCAGAATTGACTGGCACTATATTACTGGCATCGCCACCAAAGAAAAAGCCATTGATGCTGGAATTGGCAAGTATTTTTTGATAATTCAATCTCGCATTCGCACTTACAGAAGTATTGTTTCCACTGTAGGTAAAATCAAGAGCTGCTTCTATGGATTCTACACTTGAATCTGATTCTATTTTCAGAATTCCTATACGGCCATAATTTACTTTGTTTACATAAACCAGGTTAGCAGGATATGAACCTACAGGGTTAGTAAGCAGTGCGCTTCCCATGGGACGGTTGAGTGTTACAGAAAAATAAACTTGCTTCAGTTTTACAAATATCAGGTTTTGTTTTGTGCGCCTGTTGTAATCAAATTCTGCATTCAAATCTACACCATACCCCTGAAAACCGGCCTGTAAAAAGAAAGCAAGTTGCTCAGAACTGTACACAGATTTTGCTTCCACAGAAATAGCAGCCGCATTTACTACACTTGAAGCACGACGCATAAGGGTAGAAATACCATCATATATACTTCCCATTGTTGGTTGTACTTGTACAAATGAAGAACCGGACGAGGAGGCAGAAAATAAATTTGAAGTGATTTGATAAGGCTGTAGTTGTAGGTTAACCGGCGCATTATACGATCCATCAATAACCGCATTATCATAATAAATCGCCCCGGGAAGAATTTTATCATTTTGATTTCCGAGAACTATTTTTTCATATTCTCCTTTTTCTTCGCTCACCACTGCCGATGTGCAATACCTACCGCCTTCCACGGCAGATGTTTCGTTGGTCCTGTTCGTCTTATCCGTAGCAAGCCTCCGGCCAATAGTAGTAGAAGCTCTGGAACTACTGCCTGATATGGGGCGAATGACTTGTGGTATTCCATTACCTGTTTTAAAAGTAGATAACTGCATTTTACGAAGCTGGGCTAGTTTTGCAGGAGGAACCTTATTCATTTTTACTGGCATGACAATGCCATTATTAATTTTTGCAGGTGGAATCTTTTGTTGACCCCTTGCCGCTTGCAAAAAAATGAAAGCTGTGAGTACAATAATTAATTTCTTCATGATTTGTTTTTTATTTAGAAAGTTGATTAATTTATTTAATAGAAGTAATTGTAGAAAAGTTTTGCAACTTTTCGTTTTGATAGGTTTCTGTTTTTATAAACCCAATTCCGGGAGCATACCAAATCACTAATTGGGAAGTATTTGTATTTTTATTTGTCATTCCCTCTTTAGAATTTTCAACGGGGGTATTAGAAATATTTATTGAGTTAACCAGGGTGGCAAGAATCTTAAAACAGCTCCAGCTTCCTGCTGCTGTTGTAATTTGTTCTTTGCCTTCAACATGCCTGTCAGTATATGTTGTACGGCTTTTAAATTTCATGCCTCCCCGATCCAATTCCATTTCCATGTAAGCCTCAGGAAGCTTTTCCCCTATTTCAGGGCTCAGTGGAAAAGCAAGCTGGGAGGTAGTAACATGCGCATCTTTTAAAGCACTAAAATTCGCCAAAGCCTGTTGGGGATCACTATATATATTTTTACCGTCGCACTTAAAGGCTACCAGCAGTACAAATGGTTTTTTTGTTTTACTGGTTGTAGATATCATTTCCTGTGAACTATTTGCTATCAGCATCCCGTTTTCTTCTTTCACTCCTGTAACTGTCATCTGCTGTGTACCTGTAATATTTCCCATGCTATCATAAAGGGTACTACCTATAACAGCATTTTTTTTAAAGAAAATAAGATCACCACAGCCTGTCGGGTTCAGCCCGGTTGACTCATCCGTTTTGCCTGAAACAACCTGGTTCTCATTTTTATTTTCCGGCTTATGATCAACACAGGCATTTATCATAAAAATGATTGCGAAGAGATAAATTATCTTGTTCATTCTATAAATTTTAATTATTAAAAGTGCTTTACTCGTTTTCCAGGAAACCCTTTTTTGGGTTACATTTAAAAACCTATTTACAACTTCCTTTGATACGATACATGTTGTTTGTTATTCAATATTTTTATTGCTTAACAAATTGGGTAATAAAACCTTTTAATTTTTTTGCAGCTTTTCCATTTTCTATCTGACCGGTGGTATCCATTATTTTTTGTGAAGCGGAGGCCATCACCCTTTCTACACCGAGATTAAATTTGTCAATTAGGTATTGTTTTATCTTATCTACTTTTTGTTGTGCCAGTTCTTGCAATTTTTTTCCAGTGGCAGAAGCAGGATAATAATTATTCTGCATGTTTGCATCTGCCCCATTGATCTGAATATTGAGGTTGGGATCATTTACCATAGCAGTTCCAAGCGTATCCAGCAAAGGATATGAGGTAGATTGCAAGTTATTATTCTGTGGATCAAAACTTATTTCTGTAGTGGTGGCGCTACCTTGCTCCAGCAATTGATTGATGAGCAAACTTCGGGCATCAGCATCACCGGAAGCTATTCTTACATTACTGATGTAAACTCCTTCTTCCGGCGCAGGAATTACAGTAGGAGCTGCTATAAAGAAATTTCCAAGGAAAGCTTGTGTTACAATCTTGGGCATATCTATTAATTTTTGAGAACCAAAATATACCCGGAACCTTGAGCCATTTACAGAAAGGCTTACATGTAAACTCCGGCCTATAGAAGAGGTGATAGCATTTGCAGTCTTGCTACCTATGTCGTCAATATTTTTACCATAAACTACCTGGGCATTATTTCCTTCATTATAACCGGTGATCTTTACAAAAATATTATTGCGATACACATCTGATGAAGCAACATCGCTAATGCCCGTAAGTCCGAACATAATGATTGGCGCCACACCAGATGTTGGTTTTAGAAAGAGGTCGAATTCTATGGTAAAGTTTTCTGGTAAAGCAGCATTTAGTTCCGGGCTTACCGATGTGGGCGAAGTAAAACGGAACCAGTTATTTTGAGTGCGGCCAATTTTTACAACTTCTCCATCACCACTACTGCTCCATTGTGCTGGTAAATCGCCAACGGGGTCAGAAGCAAACTGATCCTGGAAAATAACCTGGGCTCCCTGTACAAAATCTGCGCCCTGGGCATTGCTTTGCACAGAGAAATTGCAGTAAAGAATCAGGAGGCTTAAAAATTTTACCATGCGAAGAAGGTTTGTTTTTTTGTTCATTTTTTTTGTTTTAAAGGTTTGCTGTTAGTAATAATAAATTTCTTAAAGGCATAGGCCTGCCTGGCCGCTTATGCAACAATTTTTTTTTAAATCTTAAACTATGAAAGCCTGGTAGTAACTAATCCAGTTTTACGATCTTATGTTTTAGCGCCATTGCAACCGCTTCAGTACCGCAGCACACGTGTAGCTTTCGGTATATATTTTGTAAATGCTTTTTTACAGTATCGAGGCTTATAAAACAGGATGCTGCAATCATCTTATAAGAATATCCCTTTACCAAATACTCCAGTAATTCTATTTCCCTGCGGCTAAGCTGGAAATCAGCATTGATTGTGGTTTTATCCCGGAAGTATTGAAAAACTTTCTTTGCTACAAATGGGCTCATCGGGGTGCCACCATCCATCACTTCCTTCAAAGACTCCACCAATTTTAAAGGACTGATTGTTTTTAAAAGATAGCCATCTGCACCATTGCAGATACAATCAAATATTCGTTGATCATCATCAAAAACAGTATATACAATTATTCGGATCCCCGGATAAAGGGTTTTTATTTGTTTCACTCCCTCCAATCCGCTCATGCCAGGCATATCAATATCCATGATAACGAGTTGAGGTAAAAGTGAATCCATTTGTTTAATACAGTTCATACAATTATTAAATGTACCAGCTACCTCAAACCCTGAAGAATCTGAGAGTAACAATTCCAGCGAATCCCTTAGCTGGTCATTGTCTTCATATATTACTGTTTTTACTTTCATTTTATTTCACGGCTTTTTTCACCTGCTCTTTACAGGTACAAAAGTAATATTGTAAAATTCATGAAACAATTACCCGATAGGGTTATTTTTTAGACCGGTATTTTTATGGTGATACATGTGCCATTGCCCGGAGAAGTTACGAGATGATATATACCATTACAGTTTTTAGTTCTTGTTTCCAGGTTGTGAAGGCCATTTCCTTTTTTTGTTTTTCCTTCCTCAAAACCTTTACCATCATCAGATAAGATCATTTCTAAAAAATGATCCATAAATTGTATTTTAATAAATGCATTTCTGGCTTCGGAATATTTTGCCATATTGTTGATAGCTTCTTTATACATGAGATAAACATCTTTTCTTTTGTCCATCGGTATTTGTAATGATTGCCCGTTTTCAGGGAAATCAATAACTGCTGCGATATTTTTCCCTTCCAGTATATCGGCTGCATAACGGCGCATTTTTGAAAAGAGATTTTCAGGGCTGTCATTCCGGGGGTCTATATTCCAAACGATATCGGCCAGTGAACCGCTGATGCGCTGCAGGTCATCAGAAGATTTTCCCAGGTATTCGGTAGCCTTTTTTTCATCTTTGATATTCCTGCGGGTAAGTTCATTCAGGATAAAAATATTATTCAATGAAGCACCGATATCATCATGAAGGTCCCTGGATATATTATCCCTTACATGTAGCACTTTCAATACTTCGTGGAGGCGAAAACGGTAAAGCGCATAAAAAAAACCAATAACAAGTGCAACACATAAAACATAAAACCAGCCTCTCTGCCAAAAAGGATAAGCAATAACAAATGACCAGTGCGCTGTATTCCTACTCTTTGTATTTACCGCATTTACCGCAATTATATCCAGTTTATATGATCCCGGTGAGAGTGAAGAAAAACTTATTGTGTGCAGGGATGAAGGGACTGACCATGAACCTTCTTCAGTTTTAGAAAGACGGTAGCTGTATAAAATTTTATCTTCTTCAGTAAAACTATTGGCAGAAAAGTTAATGGTAAGATTGTTCTGAAAATATTTGAACTGCGATGGAAAATCTCCGGTAAAAATTTTATCCTTATTTCTTTCATGCAAACTAATTTGCGTGATATATATTGAAAATACTGAGCTGTCTAAAATTTGGCCGGTATTAAATATAATGATCCCAGGGTAACTTATGGCCAAGATCCGGTTTTCCGGCAAATCCACAATTTTTTCTAATGGGTAATTTACAAACGCTGCTTTTGCAGGGAAAATCTTTTGTTTATCTGCATCAAAAACTATTTGGCTAAATCCTTTTATACTCCCAATTGCCATTCCATTTCCCATAACAGCTAAACCCACCACTTCATTTGAGGCAAGCCCCTGTTCACTCGTAAATTGCTTTACATACCAACTTGTATCAGCAGTTTTTTTATTAAAAATATGTAGACCGGAAAATCTTGTTCCGACCCAGATATTTCCCTGGCTGTCTTCTTCAATAGCCCTTATTTGTTTTAAAGAACCGTTACGCTCATTTTCAAAATTGTTGATTAAATTAAGTTTTACAGGTTTGGAGTTGTCTGTAAATCGAAATACTTTAAGGCCTGCATTTTGCAATCCACACCAAAGCAAATTTTTGTGATCCAATAGTAATTTTTGGTAGTCAAAACCATCATCATTCAATAAATAAACCTTTTGCCGGAACCATGAATAAACCTGGCCCTGCCCACCTATGATAATGCTGCCTTGCGGTCCTGGTATCAACACATTGGCAGGCCGTGGCAAAATAGAAAGCACTGTTGTTTTTTCTATTTGGTATGTTTTTAAATTCAGGATCACTTGTAAAAACTTATCATCCTGTAAGGCAAAATATTCTTTGCCATTTTGAAGAAAAGCATCACAAATAAATGGTTTATCTTCCCAGGTAGTAAATGAGTGGAGTGTATTATCGTCATACATACTCAAACCGCCTCGGGTGCCAATCCAGAAGAATTTATGATCACTTGAAGGGGAGATAAATGCGATATAGTCTGACCCTAAACCTTCTGCGCTAGTATATCTTACAACAGGATTGTCATATATTTTAGAAAGACCAGAGAAATAGCTGAACCAGATATTCCCTTCACGATCTTTAAATAAAGAACTGAACCATTCACCCGGTAACCCATCATTATGTGTATAAGTAGATGAATTTCCGTTTTTAGCTGTCTTAATGAGACCGGCATATTGATTGGTAATCCAAAAATCAGCTTTGTCATCCTGTAAAAAAGAAATATTTTTTTGCCGGGGCAGATCTATTTTTTGCAGGTGTTTAAACTCAACCTGGAAACTATCCGCCAGCTTATTGATCTTATTTATTGCTATTATTTCACCTTCATTACTGAGCAGGAATATTTGACCTTTTTTATTCTTAAAAATATCGATTACAGGGCATTGAACAATCTGTATTTTCTTATTGGTTAAATCAAATAGGATCAACCCTTCTTCAGTTATAGAAGTGATCAAAAGGTTTTTGTTGAAATAATAAAACCTTGGATTCAATTCATCTAAGAGAATATTTTTTCCTGTAAGAAATTGTTTCCAGTTTCCATTCGTTAAAGTGTAAATACCATCGCTGCCAAGATAAACAGGATCCTGTCCTTCATACTGCGCCCCATTTTGGATAGAAATATTTTTTTTCCCCGGAGGCACACAGGAGACCAGTGAATCATTGCTTAAAAGTAATACGCCGCCAGAAGTATTTACAAATATCTTTTCACCTACAGCAAAGACATTGTGCAATACATATTTTTCTACAACTTTACATTTTGTAAACCTGGTAAACCGGAACCCATCATATTTATATATTTCATTGTTGCTGGAAAACCACATCCAGCCTTTATCATCCTGGGTTATTGAGATAATGCCCGCAGTTGGCATTTCCGGCCCCTGCGGATAATTGGTTAGAGACAGCCTTTGTGCATTGGAATAAAAACTAAGTAGTATCGGGATGCAAAAACAAATAATATAACTGAAATTGAATTTCATGTTTTTTCGTCAGAATTTTAATGAATTTACTCCGAAAATTTTCCAAATGATCTTCGCTCCCCGATTTTTTATATTTTGAAAAAGTGAATCAAATAGGATGGAAGAAATTTTAAACCCATCAGATATAGAATATACGATGAAGCGTTTTCACATTCCGCTGTTACATGCATTGCTGCCCTGAACCGCAAAATAAGAATTTTCCTGGCAAAATGAGTGGTAGTTGCATAGCAATAGTAAAATAACGACAAGCTGCTTCATAGAGGTAAATTTTTAGTAAACGAATTGTCCACTCTAAAAGTAAAAGGATAGTTTAAAATACAAAAATTTTTAAAATTCAAAATTTTAATAAGTGCTTGTATAATTATAATATAGGCTTACTCCAAAAAAGTGGATAAATCAACAAAGAACAAGCACAAAATGATTTATCTTTTCTCAATGGCAGAGAAAAAACTAAACCGCTTTGATATGACCATGCTCATGGTAAGTTTTGTAATCGGCATGGGAATTTTTAGAACGCCTGTAAATGTGGCCAGCCATAGCCCCAACCAGTGGGTGTTTTTCGCTGCCTGGATCGCAGGCGGCCTCATAGCATTATGTGGGGCGCTTACCTATGCCGAAATTGGTAGCCGTTACCCGGTTACTGGTGGTTATTATAAAATATTTTCTTATGCCTATCATCCTTCGGTAGCATTTGCTGTAAACTGCATCATATTAATCAGCAATGCGGCATCCTTAGCAGCAGTTTCGCTTATTGGTGCAGAATATATTTCTGCCGTACTTTTTCCTGTAACAGATACCCGGCAGGTAGTACAAATTATAATTGCAATAAGTTGTATCCTTATTTTTTATGGCGTAAACCTGGCCGGGTTAAAAATGAGCGCCAGGGCACAAAATGTATTAACGATTGTAAAAATCTCCATGTTGCTAATGCTCATCAGTGCTATCTTTTTTGCACCTGTTGCCGTGGCTCCATCACTTCAGCATATCGCAACAGGTAACCCTGTATTGTTAACATACATCAAAGCATTTGGGCTTGGCCTGGTGGCGGTTTCATTTACTTACGGAGGCTACCAGCAAAGCATTAATTTTGGCGATGAGGTAGAAACTCCTGCTAAAAATGTACCCCGTGCCATATTTATGGGTATTCTTATAATTGTATGCCTTTACTTAGCCATAAACTATGCCTATATCCGGGTAATTGGTTTTGAGCAATTAAAATCGGCAGAGAATATTTCAGCATTGATGGCATCATATTTATTTGGTGACAATGCAGGAAAAATGATTTCGATCTTACTTTTCTTTTCGGTACTGGCTTATGTAAATGCGGTGCTTATGAGCAATCCCAGGGTCATGCAGGCCATGAGCGAAGAAGGCGTACTGCCGGCTACATTTGCAAAACGCAGTTCCCGGCACCGGGTACTCTTTACCTCATTATCATTATTTACTGCATTAAGCGCCTTCATTGTTTTTTGGGCCGAAACCTTTGACCGGATATTAAGTTTCACCATTTTTTTAGATAGTATTGGTATGGCTTTATCGGCCGCTACCATTTTTATATTGCGCAAAAGGCAGGGCAAGTCAGAGCCTCATATTTATAATATGAAACTATATCCTTTGATGCCGTTGATTTTTATTGTAGCTTATATTTTTGTTGCGATCAGTATCTTTATTGATACGCCATACACTGCATTGCTTGGATTGGCAATACTTGGAACATTTATTGGGTTATACTTTATCATTAAACACAAAAAGAAAATGTAATGGACCTTTCCTATATTTTAAACGAGTTGGGCGAAGACCGTGAAAATTATTATAATGCCATGACGCCGCCCATCATGCAGACGAGTAATTTTAAATCGAATACTGTTGATGATTTACGGAAAGGCCTGGCAAATGAGTTTGGGAATTTTTTATACAGCCGGGGTCAAAACCCTACGGTACAAATTCTGCGGAAAAAAATGGCAGCCCTGGATGGGGCAGAAGATTGCCTGGTTTTTAATAGTGGCGCTGCTGCTATTTTTGCTGCTGTAATTGCGAATGTAAAATCGGGGGACCATATTGTGAGTGTGGAAAAACCGTATAGCTGGGCACAAAAAATTTTCGATATTATTTTACCTAAGTTTGGCGTAAGTACTACCTATGTAGATGGCCGCAATATCGAAAATTTTGAAAGGGCCATTTTACCCAATACCAAGCTCATATATTTAGAGAGCCCCAATAGCTGGAGCTTTGCTTTACAAGACCTGGCAGCAGTGGCTGAATTGGCAAAGGCAGAGGGTATAGTTACGATCTGTGACAATAGCTACTGCAGCCCATTTTACCAAAAGCCGATACAATGGGGCATAGATCTTTGCCTGCAATCAGCTACTAAATACATTAGCGGTCATAGTGATACAGTAGCTGGTATTTTAACCGGTTCCGCTGCGGCTATAAAACATATTTTTAGTACAGAATATTTAGGAATTGGTAGTGGCATACAACCCTTTAATGCCTGGCTACTGCTTAGGGGTTTACGTACTTTACCACTAAGGCTTACCCATTGTACCAAAACAACGCAGCTTGTATTTGAATTTTTGAAACAACAAGATCAAATCGAAGATGTAATTTACCCGGGTGCGCAAGATTTTCCGCAGGCTGAATTGGTAAAAAAACAAATGGAAGGCGCTTGTGGATTGATGAGCTTTGTTTTAAAAGCTAATAGTTTGGAAGACATGGAGATGTTTTGTAATAAATTAAAACATATTATCATGGCCGTTAGCTGGGGAGGTTTCGAAAGTTTGATCATTCCTGCTTGTGCAACAATGCCCCGGGCTGATTTTGATGCATCTAATAAAGTACATCGGCTCATTCGTTTATATGTGGGCATGGAAGAACCTGATTATATTATAAATGATTTAAAACAGGCATTAAGCCCCTAATTTTAAAGTAGGAATCTGTTATGTTATAATAAAGTATCCTTATGTTTTTTAAAAGTTAGTCTTTACCTTTGGCTGATTTTAATACTTATTTCCCTATTTATTCTAAAATTTACTGTTAATTAGAGTGAAATTGATAATTTTAGACATGCGAACTATAATTCTGGCCCTTGCCGCCATTCTTTTTATACCTTTTTGCGGTTTGGCTCAAAAAAAATGGAATTTAAAATCAATTGTAGAGTATGCAATGGCAAATAATCTTTCTGTAAAGCAAACCAGTTTGCAATCAGAAAATGCTGCGATCAATTATAAGCAAAGCAAATTATCGCAATACCCCAATGCCAATTTTAGTATGAGTGGAAGTGTGAACAGTGGTAGCAACCAGGATCCCACTACTTTTAACCGTATTACAGAAACTTATTTATCATCTGGTTTGCAATTACAATCCAGTGCCGATATTTTTAATTTTTATAGTAAAAAAAATACAATTGCTGCAAACTCCTGGGAGTTGATGGCGGCGAAAGCCAATATTGCAAAAGTGAGCAATGATATTGCATTAAGCGCTGCCAATGCTTATTTACAAGTGTTGTTGGCGATAGAACAAACAAAAATTACAGCGGTACAATTACAGCAATCGCAGGTGCAGTTAAATACCATACGTAAACAGGTAAACGCCGGTGCATTACCAGAATTAAATGCCTCTCAATTAGAAGCTCAGGTAGCATCCGATAGCTTTAATTACATTTCGGCAAAAGCCGGTGTAGATCAAAATATTTTGAATTTAAAAGCCCTCATGAATGTGGATGCGGCAGCTCCATTTGAAGTAGAAACACCCCCGGTAGAACAAATACCGGTAGAAGCCATTGCTGATCTGCAACCGGAAAATGTGTATCAACTGGCATTGGCCAATCAACCCCAGCAACAGTATAACGAGTTTAAATTAAAAGCTGCCCAAAAAACTGCAGAAGCAACTAAAGCAAATATGTACCCCACTTTATCGGCATTTGGGAGCCTGGGCAGTGGTTACAATAACAGGTATCAAACAATTACCGGTGTAAACAGCATCGTAGGCCCAGATAAACCCATTGGTACCGTAACTGTTTCGGGAAACCCTTATACCGTTTATGCACCATCCATTATAAATACACCTGTTTATACCAAGGCAGGTTTCGGAAGCCAGCTCTCTGATAATTTCAGGCAGAGTATCGGGCTGTCAATTTCAGTTCCTATTTTTAGCGGCGGTAGTTTACGTTCTAATTATGAACGCAGCAAAGTGAATATTCGTAGCCTGCAGGTGCAAAAAGAAGCAGACAATCAAAATCTAAAACAAGATATTTATACGGCGTATAATGCAGCAGTAGTGGCATTAGAAAAATACAATGCCAGTAAAAAAACGGTTGAAGCTAATGAAAAAGCATTGGGCTTTGCTCAAAAAAGATTTGAGGTTGGCATGTTGGGGACCTACGATTTTCTTACTACCCAAAATAATTTATTAAGGGCGAAGTTAGAATTTGCGTTGAACCGCTTCGATTATGTTTTTAAAATGAAGGTATTGGAGTTTTATAAAGGCATGGGTTTGAAATTGTAGTGTAAAAAAATTATTAACTATTTTGCAAACTAAATGCCTGTTTGGTAAGCCGGGTGCCATGTGTTTTTTTTGAAATTGAATTAAAAGTTATGAGTAAAACAACAAAGATTATTTTGATTGTAGCAGGTATTATCACCCTGGTAATGGCAATACTGGCAGGTACCGGCGCTTTTGGAAAAAATGAAGGAATAAAAGTAAGCGCAGAAAAAGCCCAGTTGAGAGACATTACCGAAATAGTGAATGCCCCTGGAAAAGTATATCCTGAAATTGAAGTAAAAGTAAGCCCGGACATCAGCGGTGAAATAACCGAATTAACCGTTGCTGAAGGCGATACTGTAAAAAAAGGGCAGTTACTGGCAAGAATTTATGCAGATGCATATACCATTCAAAAAAGCCAGGCCGCTACAGGGGTACAACAAAGCAAGGCACAGGTTTCTAATACCGAAGCACAATCACTTGCATTAAAAGCACAACTGAACCAGGCGAAAAAAACATACGACATGCAAAAGAAGTTGTATGATGAAAAAGTGATTAGCTTAAATGAATTTAATACCGCAGCAAGTAATTATGAAAGTGCTTTGGCAAATTACAATGCAGCCATAGCTACCATCAAAAGTTCACAGGCAGGTGTAAAAAGTGCACAGGACAATCTTGCTAAAGCCAATACCGACCTTAGTCGTACCGTAATTACAGCTCCTATGGATGGTGTGGTAAGTTTATTAAATGTAAAAGAAGGCGAAAAAGTTGCTGGTAATAGCTTTAATGTAGGTACCGAAATTTTGCGTATTGCCGATATGGATAAAATTGAAGTACGGGTAGATGTTGGTGAAAATGATATACCCAAAGTAAAATTGGGTGATAGCGCCCTGATTACGATTGATGCGTATAACGACCGCAAGTTTAGAGGGATTGTAACGCAGATTGCCAGTAGTGATAATAGCGCTTCCTCTCTTTCAGCAACTTCTGCTACCGATGTAACCCAATATAAAGTGTATATCCGGATTTTAAAAGAAAGCTATATGGATTTGTTAGGAAAAAAATCTTTTCCCTTTAGGCCGGGTATGAGTGCGAATGCCGATATACAAACCCGTACACAACGCAATGTGGTAAGTGTTCCCATTAATGCTGTTACTACAAGAGAAAAACCAGATAGTGTAAAAACAAAATCATCAAACCAGGATGATGACCTGGATATTATTGTATTTGTGAAAAACGAAGACAATACCGTAAAAAAAGTAAAAGTAAACACCGGCATACAGGATATTAATAACATTGAAATCACTTCAGGACTTAAAGCGGGGCAAGAAGTAATTACCGGCCCTTACGATGTGGTGAGTAAATCTTTAAAACCCGGTGATAAAGTAAAAGTGGTAGATAAGTCTGCCCTTTTTGAAGTAAAGAAAAAAGATTAAAGATTTAAAATTTTCAAATTTTTGAGAAGCATCTGAAAGATGCTTTTTTTGTTAATAATAATACAAACTATTTGCTTGAAATTTTTAACTGGGAAACATTTGCCCAAATTTGCAACAAATTTATAATGCGTGAAAGTTAGGCTCTTCTTTTTCTTTTTATTTATTTGCTTAGGATTGTATGGCATTGGCCAGGTTCCCGTTACAATTTCACTTACACAAAATAAAGACAGCAGCCTGGCAACCCTGGTATTATACCGGTTGCCCGATAGTGTAAAAATAAACTCCCGTATTATCATTGATACCGCACAGTTATCTGTGTCACCCAAAACAAATTACTACCTCACGGTACAGGCAGTTGGTAAAAAAACAATTCATAAAATTATTGAGGTTAAGCATACCCCGCTCATCATTGAATTAAAACTGGTGAATGATGCCTCTACTTTAGAAAGCATTGTACTGGTTTCTAAAAAACCATTTATCAGGCAGGAAGATGATAAAACAATCATTGATGCCGAACCCATCGCAAGCAGCAGCACCAATGCCTATGAGGTTTTAGAAAAAACACCCGGTGCAGTTACCCTCGATGGAAATGTTTATTTAAATAGCGCTACTCCTGCTATTATCCAGATAAATGGCAGGGAAGTGAAAATGAGTGCCGATGAAGTATCAACCATGCTCAAAAATTTACCGGCAAACAGTATCGTTAAGATTGAGATTCTGCGTACCCCTTCAGCAAAATACGATGCATCCGGTGCAGGTGGTATTATCAATATTGTATTAAAAAAAGGGGTGAAACTGGGTACCAGTGGTAGCCTGAGTGCAGAATATGCACAAGGTAAATATGCCAGCGGCAGCCTGGGTTTTTCTTTAAATAACCGCACGGGTAAATTCAACAGCAACTTCAGTTATAATTATAGCAAAAGAAAATCTTTTGAATTATTAGAAAGTACACGCAAGGGAAATAATAGTAACCTGGCGCAGGATGCTTATACGGTGTACCCTTCATCGGGCCATTTTATACGGGCCGGTATAGATTATGCAGCAAATAAAAACTTCACGATAGGATACAGTACCCGCATTTCTTTATATCACAATAACAGCCATGCAGAAAATAATATTAATATCTTAAGTGATAATAGCCCCACAATATTTTTACAAAGCCTGGCTTTGGCCAATAATAAAAACAAAAGCTCTTATTTTAATAATGATATTGACCTGGATTATAAATTAGATAGCCTGGGTAGTGAATGGAGTACTTCATTAACGTATAATTATTACAAAGTAAATACCAATCAGCAATATGGTAATTTAGTAAGCATCCCGCAAGGTGTTCATGACGTTTTAGGAAATGGGGAAATTGGCGCAGAAAGAAATTATTACATGGCCCAGACAGACTTTACCTGGAAAAAGATACCCCGCTCAACCGTTGAAGCAGGAGGAAAGATATCCGTGAACCATTTTAACAGCAATGCTTTATTTTCTATAGACAGTACAGGCGTGCCTGTAAACGATATTATAAAAACAGCCCGGTTTAATTACAAAGAGCAGGTGGGTTCTTTATACCTGCAGGTAAGCAGGAGCTTTGGCGCCTTTACCATTAAGCCGGGTTTGCGTTTAGAAACTACGAACACGCAGGGCGTCCAGCATATTCCTTATGATACCGGTTTTACGATCAGGCGCACTGATTTGTTTCCTTACATTTTTGTAAAGCATCCTTTATTTAAAATTATGGGGTTTCAATTGATGGCGAATGCCATTTTTAGAAAAAGTATTTCCCGCCCAGGGTATAATATGCTGAATCCTGCACCAGTTTATGTGGACCAGTTTTTATATAATATTGGTAACCCTGGCATAAAGCCACAGTTTACCACCAATTATGAATTTAATATTAATGCAGAAGACTATCCCATTTTTGCAATGGGGATAAACCAGGTAAAAGATATTTTTACAGCAGTAACGTATGAAGACACTGCAACCAAAATTATTTTTAATACCTATGATAATCTGGGGAAAAATAAAGAATTTTATATTCGGGCCAATGGGGGAATCCCACCGGGTGGAAAATATTTCTTTTACCTGGGCGGCCAATATAACCGAACCCATTATGAAGGCTTTTACCAAAAACAACCTTTTGACTATACCCATGGAAGCTGGCTGTTTTACACCTATCACAATTATAAATTAAAACCCAATACTTCCATAAGCCTTTTTGGCTTTTACCGTTTAAAAAGCCTGAATAATTTTTATGAATTGCAGCCTTTTGGTATGATAAATTTATCTGTAAACCAGGCCATGCTTAAGAAAAAGGCAAACCTCATTTTATCTTTCAATGATATTTTTAAAACAATGAAAATAGATTTTGCACTAAACCAGGGAGGTATAAATGCCATTGGTAGCAGGCTGAATGATAACCGTAAAGGGGTGCTTAAATTTATTTATAATTTTGGTATTAAACCCAAACAGGAAAAACAACCCATGTTTGGGATGCCTACGGATAGCGGTAACCTTTAATTGAATTTTTTTTCTGCTTCCACAATACTTTCCGGCTTACCTACATCCTGCAACAAGTCGCCACTGTGATCATAACCTAAAATGGGTTGTGTATTACAAATTCGTAAATACACATCAAGGATCGAAAATTTTCCGGTCTCTGTTATTAAAGGAAATATATCCGGTGAAATAATATGGATGCCGCTGAATGCCTTTTTATTTCCGGCAACACCTTTTGTTTCACCGGTTTTATCATTGTGCCATCCACAGAGAAGGTTTTCTTTATTGAATAATAAATAACGTGAAGTTTGCCTGCTGCTTACAGCCAGCGTGGCCATTGCATTTTCTGTATGATGGGCCTGCAATAATTTATGTAGGTTTAAATTAGTGAGTATATCTACATTCATAAGTAAAAAAGGATTGGGAGAAGAAGAAAAATATGAAGATGCTTTTTTTAATCCACCTCCTGTTTCTAACACTTCATTGGTTTCATCACTTATGGTAATACGGCTTCCCCATCCTTTGTTTTTATTAATAACATCTGCAATTTGCGATGCAAAATGATGCACGTTTACCACTACATCATAAATATCAAACTGTTGTAAGTATTCAATATTTCTTTGTAACAAAGATTTCCCGTTTACAGGCGCCAATGCTTTTGGATGATTATCCGTCCATGGTTTTAGGCGGGTACCCAATCCTGCTGCCAATATCATTGCTTTCATTGCAGCCAGTTTTCTTTATTGGTATGTTGTAAAATGATCTTCACTTTAAATTTATTTTTTAAATGCCTAGCCAGCGCATCCGCCGCATATACACTCCTGTGCTGGCCACCGGTGCAACCAAAGTTTACCTGTAGTGAAGCAAAATCTCTTTTTATATAATCAGTAATGGTAATGTCAACCAAATCAAAAACACTATTTAAAAATTTAGGCATTTCTGTTTCCTGTTCTAAAAAATCTTTCACCAATTTATCCTGGCCGGATAATTTTTTATATTCTTCAAAACGGCCGGGGTTTAATATGCCCCGCATATCAAATACAAAACCACCACCATTATCACTTGTGTCTTTTGGTATTCCTTTCTTGTAAGAAAAGCTATTGATGTGTACTTGCAATACCGTTTTATCGGTTGCCTGTATGGGCGTGAAACGCTCCATAATTTCATTGCTTACACAGAGATCCAAAACCTGTTTAAATACGGGCACTGAAATACCCATATTATGATTCGATAAAAACCATTTAATATTATTTAATGCCAATGGGATACTCGTTAAGAACTGGGCTTTGCGTTCAAACAATCCCCTAAAACCATAAGCGCCCAAAACCTGTAATAAACGAATAAGGACATAGCCATAATACTGGCTTCTAAAAACGGTTCTATTGAGGGTAGTGCCTACTTCTTTTTCAAATGAATCCATATACGCTTCCAATAATTTTTCTTTCCAATCATTGGTTAAGTTTGCCCTTGCCTGCCAAAGTAAAGAAGCAGCATCATATTGCGGTGCCCCGTTCATGCCGCCCTGGTAATCTATAAAGTGAAGTGAATGATCATCAGAAACTAAAATATTCCTGCTTTGGAAATCCCGGAACATAAAATATTTATGTTCTGTATGCGACAGGTAATTGCTGAGGGCTTCAAAATCGTCAATTAATTTTTGTTTATCATAAGGCTTCGCAAGTGCATCTAAAAAATAATATTTAAAGTAGAGCAAATCTGCCATGATGGCCTGTTTGCCAAATTCTGTATTTGTTAAGCACCTATTGTAGTCAATTACTTCATGCCCCTTTACTTGTAAGCGGGCTAGCTGAGAAAGGCTTTGGCGGTAAAGATCAAAAACATCATCGCTAAACCCTAGTTCTTCCAGTTTATTTAAGAGGCTTATGTTTCCAAAATCTTCCTGTATGTAAACGCTGCAATCATCATTCACTTGTAAAACATGCGCTGTACACAGGCCCTGCTTTTGAAACTGTTCAGAAAAATAAATAAAAGTTTCATTTTCTTTTATATTGGCTCCATACGTGGCGATGTATGTTTTGCCCGCAGTGTGTATTCTAAAATAATGGCGGTCGCTCCCGGCCTGCGGCAATTTGTCAATACTAAGAACAGGAATATCCAGGAGTTGTGTAAATATGATTGAAACCTGGTCAGATAATGATTGCATGCGTAATTTGTTGGGCGTAAATGTAACGAATTTAAGGTACGGGAAAAAAAGGGTATCTAAATATTTACTGTCATAATATTTATATTCAACCGTAGTGAATTTTTTTTTATTTTATGCATTACAATTGAAACAAGTTTTTATAAAATATATCGTAGCTGAGGGATAAGTTACAAATGATATGATTTATTTTTATTTTCTTTTTTACTAAGTTATAAAAATGCCTATTTCCTTTTTATGCAATTAATGTCTATTGAAATAATCCGATCAAAATAATTTTCCCTGGCCACCGGGAACACAAAATTTACTGCGGTCTAAACTCCATTCCTCGGCATTCATACCGTATAATTTTCCGTATTTTTTATATTGTTGGGCTACCAATTTTGCAATATTCCCTTCTCCCCGCATACGAACGCCCCAGCGGCTGTCATTCACCTTACCATCATGGCTTTGCTCTATCAGGTGCCACACTTTATCTGCATAATTAGGGAAATTTTTATAGAGCCAATCATGAAATAAGAATTTTATAGCACCATTCAGCCGGATGAAAGTGTAAGCGGTAAAAGTAGCTCCATGGTCAGCAGCCGCTTTCATGATCCTTTGCATTTCATGTTCATTTAACCCAGGAATCATCGGGCCCATCATCACACCCATGCGTACGCCTGCCTTACTCAATTCTTTAATTACCCGAAGCTTTTGATTTGCAGTAGCGGTACGTGGCTCCATGTAGCGGCGTAATTCCTCATTGAAAGAAGTGATGGAAACCATGGCTGAAACAATTTGTTTTTTTGCCATTTCCTGTAAAATATCTTTATCTTTTATGATCCAGGCATTTTTGGTGAGAATGCCTACGGGTTGGTTGAATGCATTACACACTTCCAGCATTTTTCGGGTAAGCCGGTATTTTTGTTCTGCAGGTTGGTAGCAATCAGTATTGCCGCTAAGCATAATAGGTGTTGCATCCCAGTGCGGGTGCAATAAAAATTTTCGCAACAACTCAGGCGCATTTTTTTTAATTAAGATCTTTTGTTCAAAATCAAGGCCAGCACTGTAACCCCAGTATTCATGCACATTACGGGCATAGCAATAAATACATCCATGTTCGCAGCCGGCATAGGGGTTCATGCTATAACCCATGCCCACATCTTTGCTCTCTACTTTATTTACAATTGTTTTTGATTGCATTTCGATGTACTGTGTTTTCTGCATCGTTTCTTCCCAGTCGTCAATGGCTTCTGTATGTTCATACGAAGTTTCATTTATGATAAACCTGTTTTTTGTATTGAACTGTGCACCCCGGCCATTTTTATAATGCATGTTTTCATCCGGTAATGCTTTTACTTTATGGGAATCCTGCTTAAGAACAGTTGCGGGGTTTTGAATTTTTTTCATGATAAAGAGAGGTAATTAATTAAATAATTAGGACCATAAAAATACTAAATAAATTAGTAAACAAAAAACAATCTGCATGAGGGGAGTATGATGCAACCATGAAACAAAAAGAAAGCAGCTTACATTTGCAGCATGGAATATCGTGCTGAGTTGCGTACAGTAAATGTTACCCGGTATGTAATGCCTTTGCGGGAGGGCGGCTCACTGCCAGCAATTGCCGAGGCTGATGATGAATTTTTATATGTATTAAAATTCAGGGGAGCAGGCCAGGGCATTAAAGCCTTAGTAGCAGAATTGCTGGGTGCTGAACTTGCCCGGCTGGCCGGATTAAAAGTTCCGGAAATTGTTTTTGCATTGCTCAATGAAGCTTTTGGCCGAACGGAACCCGATGAAGAAATTCAAGACCTGCTGAAAGCCAGTACCGGGGTAAATATAGCCTTACATTATTTATCTGGTGCTGTAAGTTTTGATGCTGCTGTTTCGCAACCCGATGCCCTGCTGGCTTCTAAGATCGTATGGTTAGATGCCTTATTGCTCAATGTAGATCGCACGGCCCGAAATACCAATATGCTTCACTGGAATAAAGAGCTTTGGTTAATAGATCATGGGGCTGCTTTATATTTTCATCATTCCTGGCAGGGTAGGGAAAAATATATAAACAACCCATTTGTGCAAATAAAAGACCATGTGTTGTTGCCATTTGCTACATGCATCACAGAAGCGGATGTGTATATGAAAAATGTATTTACACCCCAGGCTGTTTCAGAAATTGTAAACCTGCTGCCCGATGAGTGGTTGCAATGGGATGATGCCATGAGCCCGCAACAAATAAAAGATTTTTATGTGTCTTTCTTAAGCAGCCGCATTCAGCATTCATCTATATTCGTAAAACAAATTCAGGATGCAGGAAAATAAACTATATGAATATGCGGTGATCCGTATTGTACCCCGGGTAGAACGGCAGGAGTTCATTAATGCCGGCATCCTGCTGTTTAGTAAAAAGCAAAAATATCTCAATTGCCGGTACGAACTGAATGAAGAAAAATTACGTTGCCTGTATGCTGAGACCGACCTGGCATTTATTCGCCAAAACTTACAGTCTTTTGAAGATATTGCACATGGCCGCTACAACCAAAGTCCTATTGCACTATTGGATATGCCAGAACGTTTTCGCTGGCTTACTGCCACCCGCAGCACGGTGATCCAGTGCAGTAAGGTGCACCCCGGCTTGTGTATTGACGAAGAAGAAACTTTGCAAAAACTTTTTGACCAATACGTAAGCTGAGATCAGGTAAATAAACTTCCCTGCACGGTATTTACCGGTAAGTTTTCAAATATACAGCGTTGTACAACTTCATAAACTAAACTGCCTTCGGGCCTTTTAAGCAAGAGCATACTATCTGCAATAAAATGGCCGGTAAAATGACGGTGCTGATATTCCCGCCAGATTTTTTCATATTTTTCGGGAGGCAGTTTTCGGGAGATTATAATGCCGGGGTCTGTTATAAAATGGGGCTTATGCTCAGCATCTAACCTCATAAGCCTTTGCGCACTTGTTCTCACTTCTTTAATAATATTTTGTATGGCTATTTTAGAAGTTACCGGTAGGTAAAGGGTATGTGTAGGAAAACTACCATAATCCTGCAAGGTTATTTTAACCGGCGGTAAACCTTGTGCCGTAATTTTTAACCGGTTCACAATGCGCTCTTCCATAAGCCGGTATTGCGAAAACCGCAACAGTGCCACATGGGGTTTGCCACCCTGCAGCAAGGTTTTATATTTCTCCTGAAATTCTTTGCGTATGTGTAGGATCCTGTTACGCAAGTCTTCGTGCGGGGTAAGTACCAGCAGGTATTCATATACTGCATAGCCTGCCAGTGGGGGGAGTGTGTTCATACTTAAAAAATTTTATTTAAAAAACTTTGAAACCAATTTATTTGGTATAAATTTACTAAATAATTTAGTATTTAGTAAATCAAAATAACATGGATGTAGAAAAATATTTTGGCAGCCGGTATAGTGGTACCAAAAAGTTTACCCAGCATGATGTACCCCAGGCAAATGCAACGGGTTTTGGCGCTGCCGCTGATGATTATATGGAGCGGGGTATTGATTTGAATGAACAACTGATCCGCAATAAACCCGCTACCTTTTTTTTTAGGATGCGTAGCGATGCCATGAAAGATGCCGGTATTTTGGATGGGGACATCCTGGTGGTGGACCGGTCTTTAAAACTTGCCAATGGAAAAATAATAGTAGCTATTTTAAATGGCGAACTGCTGGTACGACGCTTTCATAAAAATTTTTCATCGGCATTTTTAATTCCTGAAAACGACCGGTATAAAGCCATTAATATGGGCGATTTTTCTGAGCTTAATTTATGGGGCGTAGTGGCCCATGTAATCCGGGAATTATAAACTCCTTTTTAAAAGTTACCCTTCTTAATATGAAAGCCATTATAGATTGTAATAGTTTTTATTGTTCCTGCGAGCGCTTGTTCAGACCAGACCTGGAGTATAAGCCGGTAGTAGTGCTGAGCAATAACGACGGCTGCATTATTTCCCGTACTGACGAAGCTAAGAAGCTGGGGGTAGAAATGGCGGGCCCATATTTTAAAGCGAAACCTATTATAGAGAAACACGGAGTAACCACTTTTTCTTCTAATTATTATTTATATGGCGACTTAAGCTGGCGCATTATGGAAACGCTGCGGATGATGCTGGGCAAAGAAAACGTAGAAGTATATTCGGTAGATGAAGCTTTTCTGAACCTGGAAGAATTTACCCGGATGGATATGGCCGCATTAGCCATGCATATCCGCAGGCGGGTAGAGCGATGGACGGGCGTAAAAGTATCTATTGGCGTAGCGCCTACCAAGGTACTGTGCAAGGTTGCCAATCATTTGGCCAAAAAGAATAAGGCCGCTTCGCAATGTGTGATGCTGCTGGATACCCCCGAGAAAATAAACCAGGCCCTGATGAATACGCCTGTGCACGAAGTGTGGGGCATAGGCAGGCAGTATGCCGAAAAACTCACCAGCCTGTATGCCATATATAGCGCTTACGACCTGGCCCAGCAATCGGAGCCCTGGGCTAAAACCCACCTGGGCGGCGTGGTAGGCGAAAGGCTTATACGGGAACTGAAGGGCTTGCCAAGCCGGCCCATGGAAAAGGAATTGGTAACAAAAAAAATGATAGCCACTACCCGTATGTTTGGCAGCCCCGTTACCGAAAAAGCACAGGTAAAAGAAGCCGTAGCCACCTATGTAACCAAGGCGGCCGAGAAACTTCGCAGGCAGCAAAGTGCAGCCGCCATCCTTACCGTATTTGTAGTACCCAAAGAAAAGACCTATAACGCTTATTTCAGGCACGGGCCTATGCTAAGCCTGCACACCGTGTTACCTTATGCAACATCGGCTACACAAGAATTGATAAAGCCGGCCATGGCCCTGGTGGCCCGCCTTTTTGAACCCGGGAGAACCTATAAAAAAGCAGGTGTGCTGCTCAGTGGGCTGGAACCGGATGCCGGCGTGCAGGGAAATTTATTTGTAGCCGAAAAAGAAAATAATAAACGGCAACTGATGAAGATGATAGACAATGTGAACTTTGCCATGCGAAACGATATCTTAAAATTTGCAGCCAGCGGTACCACCCGAAACTGGAAAATGCGACAGGAACTGCGAAGCCCCCGCTATACTACCCGCTGGGGAGAATTGTATCAGGTGAAATAAAAAGGTTATTTATTTATGAGCCAAATTCTATAAAAAAGGAATTGAAGATTTTAACACGAGTGCTCATGAACCAAGGCGTAGGGGAACCAAATTCATTGCAAGGGTAGGGGAGAGTGGATGGCAAAAAAAAATAAAAGATTAAACAAATAATAAAACCTGCAGCCGGAGGACTTAAAAAGATACCAGTGGCAATGCTAATGAACGAAATGAGGCACCCGCTTTCGGAATGCAATAAAAATGCCAGGCTCTGCCTGGACTTCATTGAACAATGGCGTATAAGACCTTAAATGAAATTATACAATGAATATGCTGTTGTTTATTGTGCTACCAATAACAGGGTTTGGCAGTTATTATTATACATTCAAAGACTGGCTGGGGGATGTCTTTGGATAGGTTTACTTATTTTTAGAATTTTTTGGAAAATGGGCAAGCCACATGTAATCATTTGCAATTTAATTTGTATGGCCATCAAGCCTGGCTCCCGCTGCATATCTATGCTTTGGGATCAGAAAATTTATCTTTTATACTTGTAAGCGGATAGCAATTTGTAATAGTTATAATATCATTCAATCAAGTCAGAAGCAATTACATTATTTATGAACTTCAGTCCAATACAGGCTTATTCTTTTTGATATAAATATTTTACTGTCTTTTAGATCAATATATTTAAATAATTCATTTACAGCTAAGGCACCGGTCACGTTATTTAAAGAACTTTCCTTTTCGTCAAAAAAAATCAAAATAAGAGGAATAAATATTTTAAAATAGGGAATATTAAGAGGCTTCCAGTTTTGTTTAATAAGCTGTTGTATTTTTTTAACCAAGAGAATATTTTTTGAATTTTCTTTACATAAAACATCTACTTCAATTAAGTTTCCTTTCCCATCTAAACTAATATCAAAAATAAAATACTCAGATGACCTTTCAGCATATTCACTTGGTTCTGATGGCAAATTTGATTGTATTAAGTAGTCTATGTTTTTCATCTGCTTTTCAAATAGAGAGTCCCCTTTGACCAAAACTAATATTAGGCAAAAAACATATTAAGCCAAAAATTAAAGTTTTCATTGGCATCCTTTTTTCATGTGAAGATTAGTTGCATCATGAGTAAAAATGGATCCATTGGCCCCCGTTAATGTAAATGGTGCCTGTACAGAAGTATCCCTAGCCAAAGCATTGAAGGCTTTTACATTGAAAGTATCAGACTTATTTGCCACAAATTACAGAAATTGATAGATACTATATATCCACTTCAACTTTTTCGATGCTTGTAAACTTATTTAAGGCTTTTAGTGTGGTTTTAATAATCTCAATTCCCGCTGAACCAGTATCAATAACTACTGTTAATACTCTTTCTTCTGAGTCAAACTTTACGTTGTGAACTACTCCTTTATTTCTAAATTTTTTTTCCGAGATTTCATTATACTCCTTTATAGTTTCTCCAATTTTAGCTTTAATTGAATCAAATTCAATTTTATCTTTTAAGTATATTCTAAGAATTGTATCTGTACCAAAACCAAATACTTTTAATTGAAACGGTATTTTGCCAATTTTAAATGGATGATCTTTTTTCTCGGTTGCCACCTGCTTCCAATATTCATTTGGTTTTAAGCCTTCAATCCAGCATTCTAAATCTTCTTCATCAAAGTTTTCATCTGTAGGTTTAATAATTTTTTCCGTTTTAGAACGCCAGCAAAAACTAATATCATCGTTATACTCAGGCATTATCCATAAAACCAGGTTAAGCCTTGATACAATACCCGGTTGATAAATAGGTATTTCATTTCGTTGCTTATAGCCGGCTAAGGTTACTTTTGAAGATGGCTGAAGTCCAGTAAAGTCAGAAAATACGGTAGTAAAATTTTGAGAAAAATATTTACAAAATACTTTACTAAATACAAGCCCTTCTAAATGAAAGGCTTTGGTTCCACCCCATTCATTTTCACAATTAATGAAATAATTTTTCATAAAGTTTTTACAGAGCTATTGCATATCTTATTATCCTATAAGAAAGTACAAAACATGCCCAATCATCTGCAATGCCACCCCCTGCAGTAATAATATCTTCTAAGATAGTACCTACTATAATAGTTATACCTGCGCCAACTGCTGCACCCTTAATATAGTTAACAAGTTCAGGGTTTTGTTGTAAAAATTCAGCAATAATTTTGTCCGCCTGTTGAAAATTTTGCCTCAACCTGTCTATGAGGTGTTTAAATTTATCAACAACTGATACAGGAACAACTATTGGAGGGGCAGGCACAGGGTTTGTTGTTATTTCATAACTATAAACAATCACACCTGGCGCATATAATTGAGTTTTTAAAAATTTATTTGGGGCACTTGTGGGTATAATTGCAGGAGAATAATTTAAGCCAGTACTCCATGAAGATCCCATTGGCCCTACGATACTACAAAACTGATTTGCTTTATTTACATAGTTGGCAACTTCTGAAGCTCCTGTAGATTGACCGTTCAGATTATTTGGTTTAATTTCAAAAATTGTTTTGTCCTGAAGGTTTACCAAATCTGCATATCCACGATTTCCAGCTGCACTGCTATTGGGAATAGCAAATTCCATATCACCATGTACGGGATTTTTTGAAACATAGTCTAATTGTATCATCCAATGTTCTTTTGTTCCTTGAAAAAATATATTGCCCGTTCTTTTTGTACCCTGGCAGTCTAAATTTTGGTGTATAAAATCTGATTGGTCGTCTTCTTCATCAATTAAATTAAAAACATCTTGCTCATGTTGAGATAATTGGTAATTACAAATATAAGGAGGTTCAGCCTCCCACGGCACCCAGCCCGGCCC
>Ga0138256_10001378_pt1 | contig 26238 bp, 16 predicted proteins | sample KNB2016incub_MG_FD_105486 | JGI IMG/M metagenome (GOLD analysis project Ga0138256, IMG submission 105486) | Active sludge microbial communities from wastewater in Klosterneuburg, Austria - KNB2014incub_MG | ecosystem: Engineered > WWTP > Activated sludge > Unclassified | place: Austria...
GGAGCGGCGTAAGCCCTCCGAGTCAAATGCGGGCAACTCGGTGGGCTGACACCCACCGCTCGCCAAGTTATGCCCCAAAACTTACGCATGCGTGCTTAGTCATGCGTCCCGCGTCTCTCTGACGCCTCTCAGATCTGCCGTTCACTTGAACGCTGCGCAGAACCTGCCAAGCTGCATCCAGATCTTCGTTTGTCCCACCAAACCCTCCATCCTCGGGAGTGTCCCAGATGCTGTTGTCCACGCGCCGAATTGCAACGTGCTGCCTGTCAATGTGTGCGCTCTATGTGAGCCTTTTTCAATCCCGTTCTGCAAACGCGCAGCAAAAACTGGAGCTGAACAAAGGCGACCACATCGCCGTCATTGGTAACACGCTGGCCGATCGGATGCAGCATTCCGGGTCTCTGGAAGCGATGTTGCACTATCGTTTTCCGGAACACAATCTTGTCGTTCGCGATCTCGGATTCAGTGGTGACACGCTGACGACACGGCCTCGGTCGGATAATTTTGGCACGCCGGACGAATGGCTGACGAAAGTCGAAGCCGACGTCATCTTTGCCTTCTTCGGATACAACGAATCGTACGCCGGAGAAGCGGGGTTGCCGCAGTTTCGGAAGGATCTCGAAGCATTTATCGATCACACCCTGGCCCAAAAATACAACAGAGAATCAACGCCTCGCCTCGTTTTGTGTTCGCCCACGGCGTTTGAAGATCTGAAGTGGCCGGCTCTGCCGAATGGCGACGAACAGAACCAGAATCTTGAAATGTACACAGCGGAAATGGGAAAAGTGGCCGCTGAAAAAACAGTGTACTTTGTGGATGCTTTTCATCGATCACTGGAATCGATGAAACGCAAGAATTGGGATGACAGTGTCATTCGAAATCTGGAAGGACAGCGGCGCGATCGATTTGGAATTGATGCACCGAATGGTGCTGAGAGTCTGCCGATCATCATCCCTCCTAAGACAGTCAACGGTGTACATCTCAATGACGCTGGCAATGCGATCGTTGCGCTGGCCATCGAATACGCACTCTTGCCGCTCTTGCCGACCGGGAAATCTGCTCAACAGGATTTTCACAAGTTTGACGCCATCCGCGAAGCCGTCCTCGCCAAGAATCATCTCTGGTTCAATGTCTATCGCGCCACTGACGGCTACAGCGTCTTCGGCGGACGGTCGGGATTAAAGTTCGTCGAAGGGCAAACCAACTTCGACGTCATGCAGCGGGAACTTGAAATCCTGACGGTGATGACGGCCAACAGGGACATGGAAATCTGGGACGTCGCCGCTGGTCGAAAAGCCGATCGAGACGACATTCCGCTGCCAAAGGCGCTTGAAGTCAAAACCAACAAGCCCGGAGAACTCGAAGAAGGTCGCCACAAATTCCTCGGCGCGGAAGAAGCCATCGAAAAGATGACCGTGCATTCCGGCATGAAAGTGAACGTCTTTGCGTCTGAAGAATCGTTTTCGGACCTCGTCAATCCTGTGCAAAGTGCTGTCGATACAGACGGGCGGCTGTGGGTTGCCGCATGGCCGACGTATCCGCACTGGAATCCTCTGGGGGCTATGAACGATAAGTTGCTGATCCTGCCCGATGAAGACGGTGACGGCAAAGCCGATCGCTGCATCACCTTCGCCGACGGCCTGCACAATCCGACCGGTTTTGAATTCTGGAACGGCGGAGTCCTGGTTGCCCAGACGCCCGACATCCTCTTTCTGAAAGACCTTGACGGTGACGATGTCGCGGATGTTCGCGAACGCATCTACCACGGTCTGGATTCCGCCGACACGCATCACACGGCCAATGGGTTTGTGATGAGTCCCGGCGGCAAGTTCTATTTCTCTCGCGGGATTTTTCATGCGGAGAACTTTGAGACTCCATGGGGGCCAACGAAGCGATTTGGCACCGGCGGTACAGGAGTCTACGAATGGGATCCTGTCACGTTTGATATCAACTTCCAGTTCTCCATCGGCCCAAATCCACATGGCGACACTTTCGACCAATGGGGCAATCAATTCGTGACCGATGGCACCGGCGGCACGGGCAACTACATTGGCATGCCAGGCCACGGGGCTCCTGGACAGCTTTATGAAAAGCGAGTTCGCCCTGTGCCAGCGATTCAGATTCTGGACAGTCAGCATTTCCCGGAAGAGAACCGAGGTAACCTCTTGATTGCCAACGTGATTGGCTTTCAGGGAGTGACTCAGTACAAGTTCGAAAAGCAGGGAGCCGGTTTCTTCGCGAAGGAAATCGAACCGATCGTGTATTCATCTGACGCCAACTTCCGCCCCAGCGACATGGAAATCGGCGGCGATGGCGCGTTGTACATTCTGGACTGGCAGAACCCAATCATCGGCCACATGCAGCACAACCTCCGCGACCCCAGTCGCGACCATCAGCATGGCCGAATCTACCGCGTGACCGCCGAAGGTCGCGATCTTCAAAAGGTCGTGAAGCTCGACAATGCCAGCACAAAGGACGTCGTGGCGGCTCTCGGATCGCTCACACTGGCCGAACGCTATCGCGCTCGCCTGGAATTGACGGGGCGAACTCCTGACGAAGTGATCGCCGCAGTCAATGACTGGGTGAAGCAGTTCGATGCAAAGAATCCGGCGCACGCACGAAATTTGGTTGAGGCGTTGTGGGCGCACCAGCAGCATCGGCGGTTCAACGAAGGACTGCTCACAACCGTGCTGAGTTCACCCGTCGCCGAGGCGCGAGCCGCCGCCGTGCGCGTCCTGCGGGACGCGGTTCGCGAAACGAACCTCCTTCGTTCCCTCTCCCCCGTCGATGGGCTCGCCACATCAACAGATTCGCCAACGGGGGAGAGGGCCAAGGTGAGGGGGAATCAAAAATCCGCTGCCAATGAACACACCGTGCCGTCAACCCCCTCATCCGGCCTGACGGCCACCTTCTCCCCCGATCTCGGGGGAGAAGGAACGGAGGAAGTTCTGTTGAGGCTTGCTGCAGATCCATCACCCAAAGTCCGCGCCGAGGCGGTTGTGGCAGCTACTTTCACGCATGGCCCGCTCGCCGCAGAAATCATTTTTGCCGCCATGCAGACCGAGATGGACGCGCAGCTCAGCTACGACATCAACGAGGCACGCGGGATTATCAATCTTGATCAGGCAATTCGCGAAACGCTGGCATCCGGCAGTAAACTTTCGCCGAATGCTGACGCCTACGCACTTTCCAACGCCAGCGTTGCTGACCTGCTCAAGATGGAAAAGTCCGAAGGCGTGTATCGTGCGATTCTGACTCGCGAAAACGTCCCGGTCGAAACGCTACAGACGTCGCTTTCTGGTCTTGCCAAACTTCGCAACGTCGCCGAGATCGATGAACTGTTCGCGCTGATCGAAGAGCTCAACGCCAAGGCCAGCGTCAACGTGCTCAACAGTCTCAGCCAGCTTCTGGCCAGTCAGCCAACGGACCAACTTGCCAAAGTCCGCGACCGCATCGCAACACTCGCCACGACCACGAAATCCGGCGAAACCCGTCGAGTCGCCATTGCAGCCTGGATCAGTGCCGATGGCAACGGCGATGCGGTCTTCACGGCTGTCGATAAGAAACAACTGCAACTCGAAGACGCGCTGCGATCTGTCCCGTTCGTGACTTCCGTCGATGCCAAATCTTCACTGTTTGATCGCATCGCCTCGATCGTTCCAACGCTCGCCGGGTCCAAAGGTTCGACCCCGCTGACTCAGCCGGGATTGAAGGTCGATTTCTACGCGCCCAACCCGAACAACGTCGCTCGCGAAACTCTGCAGGCGATGACGCCGTCAGCCACCGGCGTCGCGACAACCATCGTGATGGATCAGCCCGTACTAAAAACTCGCGACGCATTTGCGCTGATGTTCACGGGACACATCGCGATCGAAAAATCCGGCCCCTACACATTCTTCATCGCGTCCGACGATGGTTCGCGATTTTACATCGACAACGAACTGCTCATCGACAACGACGGCCTGCATGGCATGGTCGAAAAGAATGGCACCGTGACGCTGGCCGCTGGTCTGCATCCGATCATTGCCACCTACTTCGACAATGGCGGCGGTGATGGACTCAGCATGTCCTGGGAAGGCCCAGGCATGACGAAGGAACAGATTCCGGCCGGCGTTCTGGTGTCCGCCGCCGAACAGACGGTACAGGATCTCGGCATTCTGGCCATGATGGATGTTCCTGCCCATGAAGCGGGTAAGACGACGGTTCTTGCGAGTTTGCTCAGAGAACAAGCGTCCGTCAACACCACTCTGCAGTCGCTCAGTTCGATCCCATCGCAAGCGTGGCCGCAAGAGCAACTCGGCAATATCGCAGAAGCTGCAGTTTCATACATCGCAAGTCGTAAACCGAGCGAACGCAATTCAGCACAAGCCACACTGGCTTTGAAAATTGCCGAAGGGGTCAAAACACGACTGACGGGTGCTGATCTGACTCGTTTCGAACAACGTCTCGTTGAAGTCGTCGTCCCGCTGATTCAAATCGGCACCGTGCGAGAACGCATGATCTATGATCGTGAGACCATCGCCGTTCAGGCCGGTCGCCCGGTTGAGTTCCGACTCACCAACACCGACAACATGCCGCACAACTTTACCGTCGTGCTGCCCGGATTCATGGCCGAAGTTGGCGAACTGGCGGAAGCCACCGGTCGAGACGCAGACGCGGCGGCACGCAACTTCATCCCGAAGAGCGACAAGATCCTCGTCGCCAGCAAACTCGTCCAGCCTGAGCAAACCGATTCGATCTTCTTTGATGTTCCGAGGGAACCTGGCATTTATCCCTACGTCTGCACGTACCCCGGGCACTGGCGTCGTATGTACGGAGCGTTGTACGTCGTCGCCGATCTGCCCGCCTACGAAGCGGATGCTCCTGCCTACATGGCCGCCCATCCACTGGAGATGAAGGACGACCTGCTGAAATATCTCGGTCGCAACACCGACTGGCAACTCGATGATCTCAAAGGCGACGTGATGCACCTGGCTCATCGAGCCAACAACTTTGCTGTTGGCGAATCCCTCTTCAAAGCCGCCGCTTGCATTGGCTGTCATAAGCTCAACAACCAGGGCAACAACATCGGCCCCGACCTGACGAAACTGCCACCTGAGTATTCCAAAGTCGATGTTTTGGAACACATCCTGAACCCGTCGAAGAAGATCGACAAGAAGTACCAGTCCAACGTGATCGTCCTGACCAGCGGCAAAGTCCTCACCGGCCTGATCACGGAAGAAACCGGCGACTTCATCAAAGTCATCGACAACCCGGCCACCCCGGAAAAGATCACGACACTCAAAAAATCTGACATCGAAGAACGCACGCCCAGCGAAGTCAGCATCATGCCAAAAGGCGTACTAAACAAACTGACGCGAGAAGAAATCTTCGACCTGCTGGCGTATGTGTTGGGCGGCGGGGATAAGAAGAATGCGTTGTTTGAGGAGCATGTGCACTGAAGAATTTGAAAATTCACATTTCAAATTACATAATGGGGATCGCAATACGACCATTCATTTCAAATTTAAAATTTGAGATTTCAAATCCGCCGCAGGCGCTGCCATGAAATACGAACGCTTTGAAGACCTGCCCGTGTGGAACGCCGCTGCAGAGTTGGCTGTCAAAGTGTTCTCGTGGACGGCGCACCAGTGGTTTCGCGGTAAGGGCGACCTGGCGAATCAACTTCAACGAGCGGCGTTGTCGGTTTCAAACAACATCGCTGAAGGCTTTGAACGAGGTTCCACGAACGAGCTGCTGCAGTTTATTTACATTGCAAGAGGTTCAGCCGGCGAAGTTCGGTCTATCCTGTGCGTGGTCGAAAGGATGGATTGCCCGGTGGATCTCAAATCTAAAATCTCAGATCTCAAATCGCTGGCGGAAAGTATCTCCCGGCAACTTCGCGGTTGGGCCAACAGCCTGCAAAACTCCGATATCCCCGGACAGCGGCACCTCAATGATCGCAGTCGTAACGAATACGAACAAAAACACCGCGGCACCGCGTTTACAGACAAAATCCGTGAAATGGCAGAACTGTCTCATCAGGAGCGAGAAGCGAGGCGTCTCAGACAACCGGACCAGAGTGAATCCAGCGCTCCCTCGGATGAAATCTCCTTTCTATGAAGTTTCAAATTTGAGATTTCAAATCCGAATCGTCACTCCCGATGCATTTCAAGTTTGAATTCGCCAGTCCTCATGCATGCCCTTGCCGCTCCGGACACAGGAAATCGACTCGTTTGGTTCTCGTATTGCCCCGCCGATCTGGCAAAGTCCTCGCGAGTACTTTATGCTGCCTTCGGTTTGTTGTGAATCAATATCGCTTGCAGGGATGGCACACATGAATTCGACGCCGACACGGGCTCAGCTTTTAGTCGTAGTGACTTTGATTGGTGGAATCACATGCCTCGTTCTGGTGGCGGTTACTGCCGTGGTGCTCGCTGGCGGCTGGATGGTCAACTGGCTCATCCCGTCCCTCCCGTTTGAGTACGCCAGTATTATTACAGGGATTTCGCTGACGATCGCCACCATCCTGTTTTACAGTGTCGCAAAGATCCTGAGCCAGTTCATCGCTCCGAGCCGACACATGCTGCAGGATGTAGACGACGAAGATGAAGACGATGATGACGACTACGCATTTGACGAGGAGATGGCCGAACGGATCGCCGAGTTGACGATCGCCAAGCTCACTCGACCACCTGCGCCAAAGAAGTACAGCGCAAAAGCCCGCCAAAAGTAGCGTGCGCCGATCGCGGACGCATTCAACAGGTTTTCCGCGAATCGCGACAGCCTCTTCGTCTCTATCCAGCTCGTCTGGATGGCAGAACAAAAGGGTTCCGGCCACCGTATCGCAACTGCGGTCCTCATTTACTTTCAACTATTTCTGAATGTGGAAGATCGTGCGTGTCGGCACTGCGGTGCCGAGATGCATTTCTGCGATCAACGGCGGCCTCGGATCGAGATAATCGAGGGGCAGCGAAAGATTGTGTGTCGCCTGGTGAAGTGTATCGACCGAACGTGCCCTGGCAAACGAGTTCAGCTGTGGATATCGGATAAGCAGGACGACTTCTTGACCAGGATCGCCGCCGAATTCGCCGCCGTTCCGCATCGCTTCTGCCAAAAGTGCTAACGTTTCTCCAGGACGTAACGGGCCAGCATGACGTTGCCGTCGTTAAACATTCGAGTGAACGCGGGAAAGAACACCAGATACTTGTTGTAAGTCCTGACGCCTACCAATTCGATAGCTCGTTGTCGGTTGGCAACCAGATTGTCAAACCATGCTCGCAGCGTCGGTCGGTAATCGTGAATCGACCTGTGGCGGATGCGAAACCCCGCGCGCTCGAAGGCCCGGATTTGCGAGGGATAGGCCGCTGGCATGGAACCCGGGAAGTAGATCTGAGCCGCGACGACGGAAGATGCAGGCGTCTCGACGATGCCACAGAAAAACTGGTGGACGAGGCGGCCGCCCGGCTTCAATGCTTTGTGCAGTTTCTCTAAGACGACGGGCAGATCACATTCCCTGACGTGCTCCCAGGCACCAATCGAATAAATCTTGTCGAATTCCTCGCCTTGATAGACGCAGGTGATGAAGTTTTTCAGTTCAACATTGTAGCCGTGACGCTGTCTGATGTATTCGATCTGCTGTTCTGAGAGGGTGTAGCCGACGATGTTTTCGCAGTTGCCGGTTTCTTCAAGAACTCTCTGCATCATGGCACCCCAGCCGCAACCCAGGTCGAGGATCTTGTCTTGCGGTTGCGGATCAATGAGCCGCAGCAGGAAATTGGCCTTATTGGTTTGTGCCTCCTCCAGAGATTCCTCGCCGCTATCGAAGTCTGCGGCGCTGTAGAACATGTATTTCTTGTCGAGGAACAGTTGATAGAACTCGTTCGACACATCGTAATGTTGCGAGATCCCCAGTAAATGATCCTGCTTCAACTTCAGAGACAATAACGGTCGCCGCGCGAAGGTGGGCGGCCATCCGCAACGGAGCCAGTTGATCAGCGGCGGGAAGTCATCGGTGATGCGACTCCAAACGGATTCCGGATCGAGCGGTTTCGGGTGGCGAATCAACGCCTGGACCACCCCATAAGATGGCCCGAAAGTGATCGATTCCGCAACAGCGAGGAGGTATCGGGGAAGCGCGTGCATAAGATTCGTGAGGTCGCAACAAAAGTTAAAGAAAACGCAGGGTCTGACGTTTCATTGATAGATCACCACCAGAAACGCCAGCGATTCCGTTCGTGACAGATTCCGAATTTCATGGGGAACGTCCGCCCGGTAACTCGCGGAATCACCTTTGTTGAGTTCCACCGTTTCTGCATCGGAGATCACCTGGATTTTCCCCTTTTGGATCGTCAGAAATTCCCGGGTGCCCTGGAAGTGCGCCGCCGATCGCAGGATGCCGTCCGGATGAAAAGTGACCTCGTAGAATTCGACATCCTTTTCCAGTTGCAGCGGAGACAGCGTGCGGATGGAGCAATTGCTGTCCGATCGGAAAATATGACTGCGATCATCGGCGCGGATCAGTTCGATGTTCGGCGAGGGAACGCTTTGCTCCATCAGTTCGGCGACCGAGACGCCCAATGCGTTCGCGATTTTCACCGTGACGGCCAGAGTTGGATTCGCCTGCTGGCGCTCGATCTGACTCAGCATCGAGCGACTAACGCCGGACGCTTTCGACATTGCGTCGAGCGACCAGTGCCGCGCTTTACGCAACTCCAGTATTCGGCGACAAACATGACGGCTGACATCTTCCGCTGACTGATGGACTGGATCAGAATCGGGCACTGCTGACTGTTTTTTCACTCAGATTCTCCCGTTCTTCTCGATATCCATCATAGTGGATAATGCGTCTTGCATTACGGATTCCCGCTGTCTACTATCCTGCACGTGGTTTCCAGTATATTCAATTTCACGAAAGATGCCAACATGAAAGCCCTCGTCAAACGACACTCGGAAAAAGGTCTCTGGCTGGAAGATGTGCCCGAACCAAAGGTTGGTCTGAATGATGTCCTGATCAAAGTGGATCGTACGGGAATCTGCGGCACCGATGTACACATTTACGAATGGGACTCGTGGGCTCAGAAAACAATCCCGGTGCCGATGGTGGTTGGTCATGAATTTGTCGGCGAAGTCGTCGCTGTGGGCTCCAACGTTTCGGACTTTCATCCCGGCGAGGTTGTCAGCGGCGAAGGGCACGTCGTCTGTGGCCGCTGCCGCAATTGTCTGGCGGGCCGCCGTCACCTGTGTGCAAAGACGCAGGGAATTGGTGTCAATCGACCCGGTGCCTTTGCGGAATACATCGCCTTGCCGATGACGAACGTCTGGCATCATCACGAAAGTATCGACCGCGACATCGCCTCAATCTTCGATCCGTTTGGCAATGCAGTCCACACGGCTCTCGCGTTTCCGTTGCTGGGCGAAGATGTACTGATCACCGGTGCCGGACCAATCGGACTGATGGCGGCGGCTGTCGCACGTCACGCTGCGGCGCGCTTTGTCGTCGTCACAGACGTCAACCCGTGGCGTCTGGATCTGGCAAAGAAAATGGGAGCAACGCGGACTGTGGATGTGAGAACGGAGAATCTCGAAGACGTGCAGCGCGAACTTGGCATGGCGGAAGGATTTGACGTCGGCCTGGAAATGTCCGGCAATCCTGCCGCGTTTCGGAGCATGCTGAAAAACATGGCTCACGGCGGTAAGATTGCGATGCTTGGCATTCCCTCCGAAGATATCTCAATCGACTGGAACATCGTGGTGTTCAACATGCTCACGATTCACGGAATCTATGGCCGTGAGATGTACGAAACCTGGTACAAGATGACGGTGATGCTGCAGAGCGGACTGGACATCAGCCCGGTGATCACCCATCGTCTGCACTACACAGAATTCGAACAGGGATTCGCCGCCATGAAATCCGGACAGTCGGGAAAAGTCATTCTGAAATGGTCGTAGCCGCCAACGGCGCAGCGGGTTTCACGCCTGTAATGAAGCCGATCATCATCTCATCCCAGCTCTGCTGTCCCCAGTGGACTTCTTTGCCGGGATCGGGATTGTTGAGATTGTCGGACGAGTTGTCGAATTTGGCGATGCATTTCACCACGGTTCCTTTTGGGATCAGGCGAGGCTCCGCGAATTCATAGCGCAGTTGCCAGTTGAAGTCGTACTTTGGAACATCCAGCAACACTTCTTTGGTACCGTCAGGGAAAATGGCTTCGTAGCGAAACGATTTGCCGCGAAGATGCATGTGCGGCGTCAGACTCAGCAGCGTGATGTCTTCACGGAATCGTTCCTGCGCTTCCACCGGATGCGCGGCGGCATGGGGCGGGATGCTCAATTTTGAATTGATCGCTTCCAGACCAACCACTTCATGGGTGACTTCCGAGGCATCAATGAATTTTATTCCGATGTGACTCATGTCGGTCTGCTCCGTCCCATTCGGGGTGTAATGCATCTCGAAAACCAGTTGCGTCCCGGCAGGAACGCGCATGGCGGCACCCTTTGAAAAGGTGAGCGGCGATGTGCCGGGCGCATATCCGATCAACATTTTGCCCAGGCTGATGTTCTTTTCACCAGGCAGGACAAGGAATGCAATAATGTGGTGGACGACCGCCGGATTGCCCGGTCGCGCTTCAGCCGCAATCACATACTTGTCTTCGGTGAACTTTGGATCAACTTTCAGGTATTGATAATCGACAACCCCGGTCGCGGCGACAGTGTAGGCCTCATCGCGAACAGGAATGATCATATCCGGCTGCGGCATTCTCCAACCTTCCACGAACACGGGTGGCTTCGGCAGGTCTGCTGGATCACCTTCCGGGCAACCGTTCTGAATCCATTCCCGGATCAGTTGCTTCTCATCGGACGAAAGCCGCGAGTCATTTTTGAAGTGGCCAAATTCCGGATTGGCGTTCCATGGCGGCATCCGTTCCTCTTTGACGACTTCCGCAATCGTGGCTTCCCAGCCAACGGTGTCAGCATAACTGGTGAGCGAAAACGGAGCGATCTCGCCGGGCCGATGGCACTCCATGCAGCGGGCGTTGAAGATTGCAGCGATGTGTTTCGAATAGGTGATGTCACCATGCGGCTCGACCTTGCGACTCCGACCGATCAGGCACCCGACTGCATCCGTTGCCGCGATCTCAGGAGCCTTTCCTGCCAGCAGCGCGTCAATGGCCAGAGCCGCATATTCCTGCTGTGGCTTCTGACGAACGACGCCGATGCCATACTGGTCGTCAATACGTCCTCGGTAGATGACGTTTCGGGCCTGATCCAGAACGACGATCTCCGGAGTTCGCTGAGCCTGTACCGCGTCCGCAAGTTCCTGCTTACTGTCGATCAGCATTGGAAACGTGATGCCACTTTTGTTCCGATAGGCTGTGATCTCTGTCAGGCTGTCCTGAACGTTTGAGAACACTCCGACGAACCGCACGCCTTTGTCCGCGTATCGAACGGAAAGTTCCTGCAGACGAGGCCCATACAGTCGCGCGAGCGGACATTCGGTGCCCAGAAACGCGATCGCCACAACCGGCGATGTCTTCAATTCTTCCAACGCGAAGGGCTTGCCGAAGCAGTCTGGCAGTTTGAGGTCGCCCAACGTATGCTGCAAAGCCTGCCGATGCGCGCCAGAATTTCCCGCAACGTCATCCATCCCGCGAGTGGGCAGACACAGGGAGCAAAAAACAACAGTCAACATCAGTCGAACGGCGGTCATGGGTGGCATGGATCCTGAAAGTCGCGTGATTCAACAAAATTCAGCAGCGCCATGATAGACAGAAAGTTCAAACGGACGGTCGTCAAACAGCAACGCGGCATTGGAATTCATCAAACCGGTTGTGTTCGCCGCCACGAGCGAATAATTCGGCCAATCACCCGTCGTTGCCAACTTCAGGAAGCAGAGAGACTGATCATCTAAACCGGCAGATTCCGCCGGATCGCTGGACTCGCGCTGACATAACGGACACGTTTGACACCTGATTTCATCAACTTCCGGTTCCAGTGTCCCGATTGGCGGAGATCGATGTTGACCCACGGAAGGGAAATTACGTAGGTTCCGGAGCACCTCGCGCACGCGATCTGTTCGTTTTTCAATGACCTGCCAGGGATTAGGCTATGTGCGGAATTGTGGGCTACGTCGGATATCGCTCCGTGTCCGAATTGCTAATCGAAGGGCTGCATCGCCTGGAATACCGTGGCTACGACAGCGCCGGAATCGCTGTTCAGCATGACGGCAAGGTCACCGTTCGCAAGAAATCAGGCCGTGTCCTGGAACTGGCGAGTCTGGTGCAGTCAAAACCGGTTCATGGCCACGTCGGGATCGGTCATACACGGTGGGCCACGCACGGTGCGACGACGGACGATAATTCGCATCCGCACCTCGGTGGAAACGGCGAAGTCGCTATCGTTCACAACGGAGTCATCGAAAACTACGACACGCTGCGAAAACAACTGACAACGCTGGGCTATGTTTTTCATTCACAGACGGACACCGAAGTCGCGGCACACTTGTTGGCGCACAATCTTGAGGAACAGGTGCTGCTCGGAGGTTCCGCAGCGGACATCGAGACGTGTCTGAAAGTCGTCGAACTGACTCTGGAGAAACTCAAGGGAACCTACGGCCTGGGGATCGTGTTTCGGGATTGCCCGGACACTGTCATCGCCGCCCGCTGCGGCAGTCCCCTCGTGATCGGCGTCGGCAAAAATGAATTCTTTCTGGCCAGCGACGCCAGCCCGCTCCTGGGTTACACCAAAGAGGTCGTCTACCTGTCCGACCATGAAGTTGCCGTCCTGCAGCCGTCTGGTCTGCGGGTCGATCATCGCAAGACCGGCAGCGTGCATTTGAATGTCCATACGCTGGAGCAGGTTTCGGCAGACATCGAACTTGGCGACTATGACCACTACATGCTCAAGGAGATCTATGAGCAGCCTCAAACCGTCGAGAACGCGCTGCGGGGGCGTCTGGATATGGACGCGGCGACTGCAGTGATGGGTGGATTGAACCTGTCAGCGCAGGACTTGCGCCGCGCCGACAGAATCGTGCTCACCGCCTGCGGCACCAGCTGGCACGCCGGACTGGTGGGAGAATTTGTCCTCGAAGAATTTGCCCGCGTGCCAACCGAAGTCGAATACGCCAGCGAACTGCGTTACCGAAATCCTCCCATGAGTGACCGCACCATCGTGTTTGCGATCACACAAAGTGGAGAAACAGCCGACACGCTGGCGGCTCTTCGCGAATGCAAACGCAAAGGTCACCCAACGCTGGCCATCTGCAACACCGTGGGATCGACAATCGCCCGCGAAGCCGATGGTGGCGTTTACCTGCACGCCGGTCCGGAAGTTGGCGTTGCGTCCACCAAGGCATTTACATCTCAAGTCACCGTCCTGACATTACTGGCGCTTTATCTTGGTCGGATGCGCCACATGTCGTATCCGGCCGGTCAACGCATCATCAAACAATTGTGCGACATGCCGGAGACTCTTTCCAAAACCCTGAAGTGCCACGACAAAGTCCGCGAAGTTGCCGACAAATACTTTGGCTTCAACAACTTTCTGTATCTGGGGCGACTCTACAATTTCCCCGTCGCCCTCGAAGGCGCACTCAAACTCAAAGAAATCAGCTACATTCACGCCGAAGGATACCCTGCGGCGGAAATGAAGCACGGGCCGATTGCGCTCGTCGATACTCAGACGCCCAGCGTGTTCGTGATCCCGCGCGGCGGCATCTATCCCAAAGTTGTCAGCAACATGGAAGAGATCAAAGCTCGCAAGGGACCAATCATCGCGATCGCCTGCGAAGGCGACACCGACATCGCCCGCGTCGCCGACGATGTGATCTATGTGCCCGATGTGGAAGAGTATCTACAGCCACTCGTCTGCGCCATCCCGCTGCAACTGTTGGCCTACCACATCGCCCTGCTGCGAGGTTGCAACGTGGACCGGCCTCGCAACTTGGCTAAGAGCGTGACCGTTGAATAGTCTTAGCGAGGAACGATGGTCGTCAATTGTTTCCGCTATCGTCCGTCAGTTCCGCGCGGGCGTTTAAGCACCCGTTGATAAGTTTTGTGGCATAACGATCGATTGCGAAAACAGTATCCAGAGACTGACGTCTCGCGGCTCGCCGGATTCTCGGCGAGCGGGGGACATCAGTCCCCTGATTGTGATTCCTGCGATTATCCACTTTTACTTGTGCATGGGCGCTTATGTGGCCGGACGCTTATGTGGCCGGTTTCCTGCCCCCCCGCCTGTTCACCGTCAGCGTCATTGCGCTCCTGTCCGACACCCAGTCCCGGCGACGGTTGTCTGGTCACGACCATGAGGCAAAGTAAGACCAGTTTTCGAAACTGGCACCCACACGCACGCCAATAGCGATGATTGCGTCGTCCTCACGTCTTCCGAGTGTCAAAGAGCCCTGAAGTGGCGGAATCTTTTGCCACTTCGGAAAGAAGCACCAGAAGCAAGATGGTGTTGATGCCGTCAGAAGGGTACGATCTTTTCCGGACAACGATGCCAATTTCTGGACAACCGCACCAGGCAAAATTATCTACGCTGATATCTCGACTCGGGCACTTCCAATGCGTTTGCATTTTTTTTTCCTTTGCGTTTGCGGATCGGCGATGGTTTCTGCTGCAGAACCGTTTGACGCCTTTCTGGAAAAACATTGCCTGCGTTGCCATGGACCGGAACGAGTGGAGCGTGATCTGCGAGTCGATCTGCTCTCACGTGATTTCCAGTCTGGTGGAGATGGTCATCTGTGGGCGGAGATTGTGGAACGTATCAACGCTGGTGAAATGCCACCGAAAGAGGAGATGCAGCCGACCGAAAACGAGATTGCGATGGTGGTCGAGCAGATCGACTTGCGTATACGCGAAGGACGCGCGGCGCGCATGGCGGCACGGCCACCTGTGGCTCACTATCGACTCAGTCGGAAGGAGTATCAGAACACGGTCTACGATCTGCTGGGCGTTCGATACGATCCAGGCAAACCTGGCGAGCTGAATGCTGATCCGCGATGGCAGGGATTTGAACGCATCGGGTCGCAGCTGTCACTGTCACCGTCGCATGTCGAACGTTATTACCGCGCAGCCGAGATTGTTCTGTCTCGCGCGTTTCCGGAAACGCCGTTGGAAACACGCATGGTTCGCAAGACCGCTGCTGACATTCGTTACAACGGTGGTGCCCGGCAGCAGGAATATCTTGCCCAGTTCGGGATCAAGCGTCCGCTGCGTGCTTTGATCTTTCCGGGACGATTGCAACAGGCGTTCCGGTCACACTGGTTTGGTCGCACTGGTCCGGAACACAGCGGTCTTTACAAAGCTCGAATGCAGGTCAGCGGCATTCGTCCGTCGGGCGGCCAGACGCCTCATCTGCGCATCGGTAAGTCCACCGTCGATGACGCCAACGATGGATTGATTGAACTCGACGTTCTCGCCACGGAAGATGAACCGCAAATCATTGAGTTCGAAGTCTTCCTGGAGATGCCCGCCGAACTGGACTTCAATGTTGTCGTGACTGACATTATCTCACGGGATAAGGGGGGGCATCACCGAAATATTCTGGGGAGCGACAGCTATGTGTTCACGCATACCAGTGAAACCCGACTGCTGAATCCGACCGGCCCCAAATTGTTTGATGAAGATGGTAACGGGATCTTTTCGTTCGTACTGCTCGACTGGATTGAATGGGAAGGCCCTGTCGAAAGCGACGCCGAACGTTCCCGACGCGACGGCTTGTTGTTGCCCAAAGATGCCACTCCGGAGATTGTCGCCGATCATTTGCAGAAGTTTGCTCAGCTTGCATGGCGACGCCCGGTGAGCAGAGACGAGCTCGGTCACTATCTCAAGGCTTTCGAAGCAGAGCAAGCTGCCGGTGAAACGGTTGCCTCTGCTTATCAGGTCGCGCTGCTTGGTGTGCTGACGTCTCGAAATTTTACTTATCTTGTCGAAGGCGATGCTCAGCCTCGTGAACGCCTGAATGATTGGGAGCTTGCGTCGCGCCTTTCTTACCTGCTTTGGAGTTCCATGCCGGACCAGCATTTGTTCAACGTCGCCAAAGTGGGGCAGGTCTCCAGCATGGCGAATGAACATGCACCGCAAACTGGAAGCTTACGTGACCCGGAAACACTTGCGGTTGAGGTTGACCGCATGCTCGCTGATCCCAAAATCGATCGATTCATTGACGATTTTCCTCGCCAATGGCTGCAACTGCATCGGCTTGGCATGTTTCCACCTGACGGCAAACTGTACCCGGATTACGACGTGTGGCTGGAAGCCAGTATGCACGAAGAAGTGGTTAAGTATTTTCGTGAAGTCTTCGTACACAACCTGCCGATTGACTCATTCATTACGTCCGACTGGACAATGGCGAATGCTCGGCTATGTGACTTTTACGGCCTGCCAGAACCCGCAACAACCAGCTTTCAACGTGTGTCACTGAATCCCGACAATCATCGTGGAGGTCTGCTGACGATGGGGGCAGTTCTCGGCCTGACGTCAGACGGAACTCGGCACCGTCCAGTCCACCGAGGGGTCTGGGTCAGTGAGGCCATTTTCGGCAAAACGCCGCCGCCGCCGCCAGCGAATGTGGATCCTATTGAGCCCAATCCTCCGGACAGTCCCAAGTCGACAATTCGGCAGAAAATTGAAGCGCATGCAAAGAACCCAAACTGTGCGGCATGCCATCGCACGATTGACCCACTGGGTCTGGCATTCGATCAGTTCGACGCAGTCGGTCAGTGGCGAACTCATGAGCGAGTTGAAAACGGGACTGGTGATGACCCACTGGTCAATCCGAGTGGTGTGATGCCCGATGGTCGCACGTTCGCCGATGCGGAGCAGTTCAAACACCTGCTGCTTGACGACCGCGATCGTTTCCTTCACGCTTTTGTTGAACAGCTTTGCACCTACGCATTACGCCGTGTTTTGACCGTGGATGATCGAGCTGACATTCAGGCGATCGTCGATGAGGCAAAACGAAACGAATATCGATTGACGGACATTGTGAGAGCTGTGGCCTTGTCGGATTTAATGCGAAAACGTTGAATTTTTAATCGTGGAGCAGGTTTGTAACCTGCTTTAGCACAAACTTAATACATGGCAGGTTGCAAACCTGCCCCACAATCCAAAGTATGAGCAATATCATGACTGAATCCTGGCTGATCGATCGCCGCTATGCCCTGCGCGGGCTGGGCAGTTTCGTGGTATTGCCTTTTCTTAACTGCATGCGTTCCGCGCATGCCGCTGAAGAGTCTCCGTCCGTGCGGCGCAGTGCGTTCGTTTATATTCCGAATGGTGTCAACACGCTTGACTACCAGATTACGTCACCGGGAGCAGACTACACGTTTTCCCGGTCTCTGCGGCCGCTGGAAAAGCATCGAGGTATGATTACTCCGATCAGTGGTCTGCATCATCCCGGCGGCCTGGGACATCATCATAATTGTCAGAAGATCTGGCTGACCAGCGGCCAACTCGGTCCATCAGATCGAAATACAATTTCGGTCGATCAGAAAATGGCCGAAGTGACGGCTCCGCACACGAGATTTCATTCGCTGGAAATCTCGAACAAGGGCGAATCACTTGCCTGGACGGCTGACGGAATTCGGCTTCCCGGAATGAGTCGCTGCAGTGAAATTTTTGCACACCTGTTTGAAGAGCCCAAAAGCGGAACGGCTACCCAGCGACGCGCACTGCGACGCAAGGTCAGTGTGCTGGATGCAAATCTGGAAGAGGTTCGTTCGCTGGAAAGAAAAATGGGGGTCGAAGACAAGGGGCGCCTGAACCAGTATTTGACTTCCGTTCGCGAAACGGAAATTCGCACGAAACGAGCCGACGCATGGCTGGATATTCCGCGTCCAGCCATTTCTGATACTGACCGGCGACGTACCGACCGCGATGTGGAGCAGGTCAAGGCAGGCGACTACTTCCGGACGGTCTATGATCTGATCGTGCTTGCATTCCAGACGGATGCGACGCGAGTAGTCACGTTCAGCAGCGGGCAGGAAGGTCAGGGTCTGGCGATCCCCGAACTTGGCATCTCACAGTCCCGCCATGAACTAAGCCATCACAACGGCGATCCGGGCCATATGGAGAAGCTCACGCAAAGCGACACTTTTAGCTTCGAACAGTTCAGCTACTTTTTGACTCGGCTTGCCGAGACTCCTGATGCCAATGGCCGGCCCTTGCTCGATACGACCATGTCTCTGTTTGGGAGTGGCATGGCCTACGGACACAGTCATGGCAACGCCAATCTTCCGCTTGTGCTGGCCGGTGGTGCCGCATGTGGACTCAGGCACGGTCGGCATCTCGATCTCAATCAGGGCCATTTCGATGGCTATCACATCGACGATCCCGGTCAACACTACCGTCTTTGCAGCCGTCCGGCGAACGATGACGCCCACATGAGTAACCTGCTGCTGACGATGGCTCAGACGATGGGTGTGGAAACAGAGCAATTTGGTGACAGCAACAGCGAACTCAAGTTGGGAGCATCGTGATACCAGCACGCAGCGGCAGCGGGTGAATTCCGCAGGGTTTGTCGTGTTCCGTAATTCATTCACTAGCTGGCGCTGCGTGCTGGTACTGTGGAATTTAGTCCAGAGACCTTGGTGAAACTTCATGAAGCCACATCGCAGGACGTTCGTACTTTCCATCCTGTTCCTCCCGATCATGGGACTCACCTTCGATCTTCGAGCTGACGAACTATTCCGCCCAAAGTCAGGCGAGTTTCCCCCTCCGGCAGAAGCAAAAGCCTATCGCGGTGAACTGGTCTTCGTTGATCACGTAAATCGTCGTGGAAGTCTGCGTCTGCACATTGATGGCCATTTCAATGAAGGCCACCTGCATCACTTCGCCATGCTGCCATATGGGATGATTCGTTATCAGGATGCACCTGCGGAACTGCGTGATATCCCCATCGGTACAGTGTTGTATGGTCGCTTCTATCTACCGCCGGATCCGGCGACATCTGCTGTTCCCAATGTCAACGGGAATGATGCTACAGCACCGGCTGAGAACTACGCGATTCTGCTGGAAGACGGTCCAAGTTTTTGCTTGCGCGAAGGCAAGGCGTGGAAGCTGAAGTCGGTGGAAGTCAAAGGATCTGAAGGAGTCATCACCGCCAGCCTGGAAAGGGAAGACGGCGGCGAAGGACTCGGCGGTGAACACAAGCTGACAATTGATGGTTCAACGCGCATCTGGCGTGGCCGGGAATTGCTCGGCATGGACGAACTCATCGCGGAAGGGATCTGGCCTGCTGATGGGTCTAAGAAATTCGACGACCAGCCAGTGCAACTCAGCTTGACCTGGCATCCACGGTACCTGTACCAGCAGTTCCATGTGGCCGACATCTGGCTCGACACATCAGCGATGAGCTTCGCTTCCGAACGTCAGCGACAGCGGCATATTCGCCACATCCGCATGCGTTGGATGCCTGCCTGGGTAGACTCCGTCGAGTACGGAAAATTCGGTCACGCCACGATTACTGCGACATTGTTCGGCGGCATGGACCAGTCACTCTATGCGGACTTCAAGCCCGGCATCGGTGGCAAGATGGCCGCCGCAGAAAATACACTTCGCACCTGGTGGCCGGACCATGACGGCATGGACGGCAAGATCATCTCTGTCGAAACAGGGAAGGAAGAGCCATTGCCGGGAAGCAGTGGGATCAGGATTCAGTTCGAGGTCCCGCTGATTCTGGAAGGATTTCGCCCCGGACGAATCGTGCGCATCCGTCCTCACAACTGGCCGAATGTCAAACCTCCTGTCGAAGAGCAGGTCCGCAGTTTTGAAGATCGCTGGCCGAGTCCGGAGTTGTTTGGCAGGTAGATCCCGGAGGGGCAGGAAATAAAGCCGACTCCGCTCTGGACCCAAGGCTTTGGGGGAACTGACCAAAATCGCTACCCCAAAAACCATACTCCGCCGACACCGTGGACTGGTGGCCACGAAGGTTGATGGCAAAAACATGTGAAGGCCCAGAGCGACGTTGCGATCCTCTTTGTCAAAAACAGCATGGCTTCCAGCCTGTCAACAAAAGACCGGCGGGAAGCCTGACTCACGATTTGGCATTCGGTAGATTATTTCCGAACGACGCATTAGTTGAAATCCGGCGTTGTGATCACCATCAAACTCAGATCGCGATATTGCATTTCGACATCGAAGGCCCCGGGCACTTCCCAGCCAAAATTCATGCTCGTAATGCGATAATCGGCGAATGACTGCGAGTCTTTGAGAAATCCTGCCTGCCATGCGGTCGTCAGACCTTCGCGCATGAGTGGCAACAGATCCCTATCAATCGTCACCCATTCATTGTCGTGCAGGCTTTGCGTGGTGAATTCCTTGCCATCCACCGTGAAGATAAACATCCCCGAGGCATCGTCCTTGCCCGCGTCCCTGGCCCGATAAGCTTTGGGGATGGGCACACGATCGTCGTACAGGGGCACGCCGAACCAAATCAACTGGCCATTCCCGGCGGACGTCGGATTGCAGTTTTTCAGCGTAAAGAAGATCTGGTTCTGCGCGGCATGGAGGTGCGGCGAGTAGCCTGGCAGATCCAGTCGGCGCGATGTCTTCAATCGTGCGACGACGTGGAAGTGAGCCTCAGTCAATGCAGACAGCGCTGGCGGATTCTTGAACTGCTGCTCGACCAGCAAGTGAACCCAGGGCTCGCCTTGTTTACGGACGTGACCGTCGTATTCGAATCCACCGTTGACGGCCAACGCGATATCCGCGTCTGCCGTATCCGGCTGTCCGAACGTGACGGCCTTGGCGGCGTTGGCATAGCGCAATGCCCCCGACGGCAGCGTGCGCCGTGAATCGAGCGGCAGCTTCTCTCGACTGCTCCATTGGGCAAGTCCCCACACAGGCGTGCCGCTCTCGACAACGCCAGCGATCCTGCCGTATTCCACATGACTCCCCGTTTTCGGTTCCCAGAGGAGACAGCCTCGCTCAAAATGGGGATCGCCGATCAACTCACGGGCGTGCGCCGCCTCGGGTTGCGGGCCGACGAGGGTGTCGGGTTTTGCGGTTTCACATTTAACAGAAAAAAACGATGCGAGCAGCACGGCGGGCAGAGTTGGAGAAATCCATTTGTTCATGACAATTCCCACCGGTGTGTCGTGTGCATTACAGTGCCCATTACAGCAATTTAGCTAAACTGAGTCTGGGCTGCGCGACAAATAGCAGTTTTGCGGGAATCTGGATTTTTTTATGAGGTATTTTTTGTTCTAGAATTCGATGACGCGAACCACTCGACTGGACTTCCGCCCCTTGCCGGCTTGTCCGGCAGGAACGCAAGATTTGAAATTAGCTAAACCATCATCAACACGACCGCTCCCCTGCCCAGCTTGCCTGGCAGGAAGCCAAGTTTCGCAGCGTTGCTCATGTTTCATCGTGCAAAACTTTCCGTTCCGGTTGGACAAGCCAACCGGGGCGGCCTCGTGTTCGTTCCCGCTGGCTAATTACAAATCTTCCGCTCGTGCCAGGCGAGCTGGCACGGGGCGAGACCAAATGTTGCCTTAAAATTTTTTGACTGATTGCTATTTGTCGCGCACCCCACGCTGAGTCTATCTCGTTCCGCTGGAAACCGAAAGTAATCGTCCATGAAGACTCCGCCTTGCTTAACGAAGACATCCGTATGGATACCTTTTCTGCGTTTGGCAACCATGTCCCTCGCCGTTGCGATCGTCAGTCGAGTCGTCGGGGATGAACCGAACGGCCAGGTGCGGGACACCTACAGCGATACATGGGTTGCCACCGATGGACTCGGCAGAGTGCTGCCGAGCAGCACTGAAGTTGGGTTGCCGCGTGAAAATAAGACTGTTGGTATCTTTTACTTTCTGTGGCTGGGACGGCATGGCGAACAAGGGCCGTTCGATATCTCAAAAATACTGCGATCGAATCCGACCGCGATCAATAACCCGCTCTCGCCCGAGTGGGGCGCGATCGGCGTACCGCACCACTGGGCAGGACCGCTGTTCGGATACTATGTCTCAGACGACGATTCTGTCCTGCGAAAGCATGCTCAGATGCTGTCCGATGCGGGTATCGATATGGTCGTGTTCGATGTCACGAACCAGTTGACTTACCCTGAGAGTTGGCGGGCGTTGTGCAAGGTGTGGGATCAAATGCGGCGGGAAGGAAATCGAGTCCCACAAATCGCCTTTCTGACTCCTTTCGGCGATCCGAACAAAGTCGTCCACGAACTTTGGACGCAACTCTATCAGCCGGCTAACTACGAAGCGTTGTGGTTTCGCTGGGAGGGAAAGCCGCTCATTCTGGCCGATCCGGCACGAATCAGCGATGACGCCGCCGATCAAATCCACAATTTCTTTACCTTTCGCAAGCCACAGCCGAGCTACTTCATCGGACCAACCGGACCCGAGCAATGGGGATGGCTCGAGGTCGCTCCACAACACGCCTTTTACAAAACGGTCGGGACGCCTGAGCAAATAACGGTTGGTGTCGCACAAAACGCTCTGGATGGAAAACTGAGCGTGCTCAGCAATCCTCGTTCGCATGGTCGTAGTTTTCACGACTCGCATGAACCTGCGCCCGAGGATTGCGACACCACGGGGCGTAATTTCTCCGAACAGTGGGTGCGAGCACTCGAAGTCGATCCGCCGTTTGTCTTTGTCACGGGATGGAACGAATGGATCGCCGGTCGATTCGACAAAAATGTCCCGTTCTATGGCTCGGGCCCAGTGACGTTCGTGGACCAGTTCAACCAGGAGTTCAGCCGCGACTGCGAGCCGATGAAAGGTGGCCACGGCGACAACTACTACTATCAATTGGCGTCGCAGATCCGCCGCTACAAGGGGGCGCGCGCCGTCGAGTCGATTTCAGCGCAGCCGATATCGCTTGACGGGAGCTTTGAGGATTGGCAGCATGTCCTGCCCGAGTTCCGTGATACGATCGGGGACCCTGTGCATCGCGACTATCGTGGCTGGGGTAAAGAAACTCGGTACGTGAATGACACCGGACGCAATGATATTGTCGCGGCAAAAGTCAGTTTCGACGACGAGTTTGTTTACCTGTACGTTCGCACGCAGCAGCCGTTGACTGCTGCGTGCGATCCGCATTGGATGCAGTTGTTAATCGACAGTGATCGGTCCACTCAAACGGGATGGCTGGGCTACGACTGGATTGTCAATCGGCAATCCTCTGGCGAGCATCGGGCGCTGCTGGAACGCCATGAAGATGGATTCACCTGGGGCTCGGCCACCCGAATCGCCATGCGCGTCGGCGCGCAGGAGATCGAGGTGGCCGTGCCCCGTTCGCTGTTGGACGCGAATGGTTTCGATTTCAAGTGGGCCGACAACAGCATTCAGGAGGGCGAGTGGGCCGACTTCACGCTTAATGGCGATGTCGCGCCCAACGACCGCTTCAACTACCGCGCGAATTGGTGACGCCACCCTGTCTGCAGCGTCACAGATTCATCACGCCTTCACGTTCCGGCTGGAATACCAGCTCCCTCAACTCCAACTGGTGTTCACCGTGGGCGTTTTTCCAGCGTGCCACGTCACCCGGTCGATGCCCCAGAATGGCCATGCCCATTGGGTTGAGAACCGACACCCGGTTTTCGAAAATATCGGCATTGACCGGATACACGAGCGTGTAACTTTCCGTAACGTCGAAGTCCATGTCATACAAGTTGACGGTCGAGTTCATCGTCACGACATCGGCAGGGACTTCTTCCTGCGACACAATTGTTGCCTGTTCAAATTTCTTCCGGAACCATTCCAGATGTTCGTCTGGTTTTACGGCGCGCGCATCGAATTCGACCAGTAACTGTTCGATTCGCTGTCGATCAAGTTCGGTGATGATGATTGTTTCAGTGGGCATTTCAGTAGTCATTTCAGAATTCCTTGTCAAAAGAAAATAACTGTGGGCAGATAAATTTGCACATTATCGAAATTACGAAGTCGTTCGTCCCGAAGACAGTGCCGATGAGTACGACAGGCTTCCAGCCTGTCAATCGCAATGTCGCCAAAGGCAGACAGGCTGGAAGCCTGTCGTACTTAGCGATGAAAACGTGATGAGTCCCACAATGAATGCAGACGCTGGAGCGATTCCCACAACGACCTGCACCTTACACAAAAGCCGATTTCGCTCGGCGCTGTTTGAAACATCATGGGCAACTCGCGAACTGTTACGTTCCTCGCGCCGGACCACGGAGGCCGATGGGCGGTTGTCCTGAGATTTTTGCGACCGATCATTGGCCCCAGGAATCAGCAAAAACAACAGCAGCATGGTACGGGTTCATTTCATTTCCCTATTCCAATTGGTTAGAGAGCTCCATCGTACCGTCGCTCTGCAAGTAACTTCGGCGGGCACGGTTGCGTTGCGACCGCGGTCGCTTCAACTTTGTCGTCACCATGCGCCGTGCGCGACGAGCGGCATGAGCGACAGCCGCCCACGGGTTTTCGTCTTTCGCCGTCGTTGCGATCTCCCCGATACCGGGCATCCGCACACTGACTCGACACAGCTTGTCAACACCACCGCGCAACCCATTTTCGTCGGTTACAGCAACATCAACGCTAGCGATCCGATTTGAAAATCGTGCAAGCGTCCGTCTGAGCCGTTCTGCGACGAAATCTCGAAAACTGTTACGCTTGGCTTCGGAAGGAGCGGTAATTGTGATGTCCATTGGAATCTCCTGTTAGTCGATTGGGAAAAAGCAGGACAGGCTTCCAGCCTGTCTTTTGCAACTAGACAGGCTGGAAGCCTGTCCTACGGCACGAACGACCTACGCAACGACTCCGTCGCGTTCAGGTTGAAACACAAGTTCCTCAATCTTGAAGCGGGCCACTCCGCTCGGCACTTTCCATTGAACTCGATCGCCGACGCGGTATCCAAGGATGGCGGTTCCTATCGGAGCCAGCACCGAGAGCTTGCCGTTCGCAATATCAGCGTCGTTTGGATAGACCAGCGTATACGTCTCGAAATCTCTGCTGCGAAACTGACGCAAGCGAACGGTTGAGTTCATCGTCACGACGTCCGGCGGAATTTCATCCGGTGGCAGAACCTGCGCAATGTTCAGCTCACCTCGCAGCGACTGAAGATATGGCTCGTCACTGAAGGCGTTAGCAAAGCCCGTGAAGAACAGGCTCTCCAGCCGTTCGTGATCGTCCTTATTAATGATAAGTTGTCGTTTCTTGGTCATGAAGTAACCTCCGCCTGATTGGGGATGATCGGAATCAGAAACTAGTACTTGTACGACCGGTGTAAATCCGCCACCGATGCCGGCAACACGGGCCATGTGGCAGACGCCGCCAGCACTAGCGGCAGTAGTTTCGTTTCTGCCGCTCGCCTAAAGACTGCTAGAGCAACTCGCGGACCAATCAAGCCTTGTCCGCAGAATTTTGTTTCGCGGTATCGGAACAAGCGAAATTGAGTGAGCATCAACAACACTCGATCATATAATCACGTTAGTTCGCGGCTGTGCCGCTAACGCATATGTCAACTACGGGCGACGGTTGGCGTCGAGAGTTGACATCGCTATGCTGTTCGCGAATAGCGCCACGTGCATTCCGGCACGGAATATTCGAAAGGCCAGACGTATTCTTCCAGAGTCGCCCTGGCCAGCTTTTCGGCGGTGCTGACTCGTCCGAGTCGTTTCGATTTCTGATTCTTCTTTTTCGGCTGTCCGTTCTGCTGAGCTTCTTCACGACGCTTCTCTCTGGCCGTCAGCGAATACGCTTCATCCAGCCGTTGCGTCGGATTCGTCTTTTGCAACTCTCAGAGTTCACTCACCAGTTCCTCAATCCGCTTCTCCTGCGCAGCCAGATCCTTCTGCGTCTGCAGGATCATCGCCACAAGATCATCATGGCTCAGGTGGTATAATGGATTCCGTTCCATCCACAAAACTTACAGCATCTCCCGCCTCCCCGTCATCACCAGTTTGCCCTCAATGCACAGCTACGTGTGCGGACTTGTTCCTGCACCGCATCGGAACTGTTCGAATACGGGCCTCTGCGGCGAAGCATTCGCAGTGCTCGCTGCGGGATGTACTCGAACCAGCGACTTGGTAGGGCGTTGATATCGCAGATCATTGATTCAGAAATGAGTTGCGTCCCCTTTGCTTTCGTCTTGCGTCCCCTTTCCTTTCGTCCGATCTCGCGGGTAATGGCATCGACTTAAGCGTTTGCTGCGACCCCATCCGGCTCGTCCGGATTGGTGAGTTGGCTATAGTCTTTGAAGTTGGTATAGCAAAAAAAGAGGGGATGCCTCGAAGCTGGTGTTTTTCCCGAAGGTACCAGAAAAATGAAGGTCA